>Ga0315280_10000878_pt1 | contig 54276 bp, 45 predicted proteins | sample YL17G06_40_MG_FD_203697 | JGI IMG/M metagenome (GOLD analysis project Ga0315280, IMG submission 203697) | Sediment microbial communities from Yellowstone Lake, YNP, Wyoming, USA - YL17G06_40 | ecosystem: Environmental > Aquatic > Freshwater > Lake > Sediment | place: USA: Wyoming | collected... | reverse complement strand
TATGCAGCTTTGTGGTGGACAAAGGTACAGACCCTAATCAAGTTAGCTTTATCATAAAAGATGTGGCACATTTTCGGCTATACTGCAAACGAAGCGGCTCAACCGATACCATTACAGTAACAGCAAAATATCAGCCATGGAGATATAGCTCGGCATAGGAGAAATTAAGATGGCAGATATTCACATCGGCAAAATTAATGAGACGACTCTCGGCAGAGGGCAGGCCGAGCTTTATTATCACATTCCGATAAGCAGTCCAAAAGCTGGTATCATTCCCACCCCTGTAAGCGCTATAAGTTCGCAACTCGATTCTGTGGAAATTGCAGCATTAGCTGCCGGCACGGTCGTTGAGGATGCAAAGACGATAATTGTAGGCCAGAATCAGACTCAACAGGAGATAATTGCTGCCATTAAGAACGACTGGCAAAACATAAAAACGGAATATAATCGCAAGTATGATTTTGAGTATAAGTTCTTTGGGGTCAAGTTAAATGCCACAACTTAAACCATTTTGTGGAATACAACTCAATAGAACTCATCCGCTTGCCAGAGGTCTTGTTGGTTGCTGGCTGATGAACGAGGGTGGCGGGAATAAGGTTTTTGATTTAAGTGGTAATCGGAATACTGGCACTTTGACCAATATGGCGTTCCCGCCAACAGCAACTTCTGGTTGGAATCCTGGTAAGTTCGGCTCTGCTTTGGCGTTTGATGGGACGAATGATTATGTAGATTGTGGAGCAGTAAAGCCAACTGGAAGTATTACAATAGCAGGTTGGTTCAAAACAACATCTGGTTCGGAACACGCAATTATTTCAACCATAACTACTGCTAATAAAGGTTATGCTCTATCGGTAAGCCCTCGACTTTGGCTTTATATCTACGGAACTACTACTTGTTATAAAAAGTCAACCGATACTACCTTAAATAATGGAAAATGGAGATTTGTAGCAGGAGTATATGATTCATCTGCATTAACATTGACGTTATACATAGATGGAATCGTTGCCGCAGGGACACTAAGTGGAACTGTCCCATCAGCTATAGGCGTTGGACAAAATGCTACAATAGGTTACGGAGCGGCGGGTTTTAATTATTTCAACGGCACCATAGATGATTTGCAAATCTGGAATCGCGCACTTACTGCCAGCGAAATTGCGTGGCTTTACCGAGAGATGTTCCCGATGTTTGAGCCAAGCCGAGGTAGGGAACGGATATATGCCCTCGGACCTGAGGTCTGGTTGACCGGCTCGGCAGAAGCACAATCGGCAACCTCGGCGGTGTTAAAACAGCTCCACCGTCTTGTTGGGTCGGCTCTTGCGCAATCTCAAGTATCGGCGGTATGCGAAATAATAAGAAAAGTAAGTTCAATCGCAGCGAGCGTATCTGACGCTACGGGGCTGTTAAAAACTGTTCGGGACGTTGCAGCGAGCATTAGCGGTTTAGCAGCTGTAGATGGAACTATCAGTATAGTGGGGGAGACTTTACTTTCTGGGGTAGTGACTGGGACTGCAGCTCTGTCTGGAACTTTGATATTGAGCATTCGTCAGCCATGGTTTGGTGGTTCATTGGAGATAGAAAGGCAGTGGTTAAGAGAGGTACTTTTTAACTGCGTAAGTGCCAATGCAATTAAACTTGGAACGGCTTTGACTTCGGGTTGGTTCTGGGTTCGCGTTTGTGGTTGCTCTGCGCTCTATCGCGGAGCTGGTATGGAACAGATGGATTTTACGAACATCCTGGCTGTGGCTGCAAAGGATGCCTGCGAAATCCGGCCGCCCAGTTATCTTCCGCACGACAGCAACTCAACATATTTTTACGTCATTCGTCGGTTCAACAACTGTGGCTATCAGGAACGTACTTTGGGTGCCGCCGTTAAGGTTTCAATAGAGACAAGTGGTGAACTGGCGAGGCCGCAGCCAAACAATATCTTCGATTCAAAAGCCGAACAGGTGAACGGCAATAAGATACAGCTTGTCTGGTTCTATTGTCCTCTCGAACAAAAGTCGAAGCCGGTCTGTTTCAAGATTTATTGGGATAGTTGGACGGGAGAAGTCGACTACGAAAACCCCACCGCGATAATAAGTTACCAAGGGCGAAAGTACTATAGCTACGAAACCGGTGCGCTGGAGGCAGGTAGATACCTGTTTGCTATAAGAGCTGAAGATGTACACGGTGTAGAAAATAATTCCTTATCACAATCAAGGATTAACCTGTGTACCGGTAGTCCAGACTCAATCAATATTTTAAGTGCGGAAACTATTTAGAAACTCAACACTATGGAGATAGTGGTTCGTGAAGCGTGAGGCGTATCTTGTATCACGCACTACGCATGACGAACGACGAGTGATGTGTAAGGGTTCTTATGTCCAACAGGATTGACTTTTTCCAGTCAGCACAAACGCAACTGGCACTACCTGCCGTGACAGTCTCGGTTTTGCTCGATGGGATGCTATGTCCGGCACTGGAGCCGATAGAGATTGTGTATGGCGGCTGGCCAGAATTTAGTTGGGCCAGGTTAACTTATAATCCCGCTACATTCATTACTGCTGGCCCGATTGCCGTGGAAAGTCTTGAGGCCGAATTTGCTATGGGAAAGTCTATTTGCCTGCGGCAATATTTTAATGGTGTCCCGCCGGGTGCGGCAGCTTTTAGTTTTCCCATATTTTGTGGCCAAATAGAAGGCATCGAGATAATCTTGGGACCCGAGGGGGAGAAGACGGAGATTACGGCAAAAGATTTCAGCACTAATCTAAAACGTGTTTCTGTTTATGGCCAGCGTTTGGCGAAAGAGGAAGGTGAAAGCATATTTTTAGCCGGCCTTGATACCATATTTAACCCCGATGGCAAAGCCAACGCTAATTCTGACACGGTTGCGGTTGGTGGCAAAAGCTATACGAGCTTTTGTGCCGAGCCGTCACGAAGCAAATTGTGGAGCTATGCGGAAGTAATTAATTATCTGCTCTGCGAATATCTGCCGAGCGGCCAATTACAAACCCCGACCATCGGGCAACTAAAGGCGCTGACCGAAAAGCAGATAGCTCGAGACCTTGATGTCACGGGGCTAAACCTTTTAGAAACACTGCAGCGGTGTTGTGAGAGGATCGGCTTAAGGTTCAAATTCGTTCCTCGGCTTGTGCCGACAGGGCCGAGCCAGGTGATTGTGTTCTATAAAAGGGGGACGGGCAGAATGATTGAGCTAAATTGCCAGCGGCCAAAAGAGCAATTTACCATCTCGAAGACGAACGTCGCTCGGCTGCACAGCAGGAAAAACCTTTGGCCGATAACGCACAAGTATATCGGTCAGGGCGACTTCAAAGTTTATGAAGCAACCTTTGAGTTGATAAAGGCATGGGACCCAAGCCTCGAGGATACCGACTATGACAAGTTTTCCCCTTTAACCAATCCAGTTTTTTATCAGGTAAAAGATGTATATCGCAAATGGTGTCTCGATGAGGCAGGCGACTACAGCGGTGCTCCATATAATCGGGGCGATGCGTTTGACTTTTCTAAGATTTTCCAGAGCAACAATTTTGCTCATCGCCGCAGGCGCTTCTGGCCAGCCCTGACCACCGACAAGCAGGGAAAGTCGCTGGGTTACTTTCTGGAGGTATCGTTTGACGGCGGCCTGCACTGGTGGCAGTATCTTTATGCCTTCAATAACCTGCTCGATGAGTGCGGGGTCTGGCTAAGTAGCGACCGGCTCGATGTTGACACCTGGATTGCGGCGCTGAAGGAGGAGTTAAGATTTAGAATAACCGCATCAGTGGTCAGCGATGAGAGATTAAACGCTGTGGTTGCCAACGGCCCGGTTAATTCGACTACTGCGGTAGTCGAGCATATAACTACACTACCTCGTCAATTCAAGTATCGCAAGGTTTCGGACCGGAGTATCTTTGCAAACGTCGCTGGAGCTGCATTGGGCACCCCGGATGAAGTTGATGATTCCGATGCCCTCTATGAGCTCGTTCGACATTGGGCGGCGGGTTCGTCTGAGACCATCGAGACTGTTGACATACAGACGCCTTATCTTGCATTCGATTACCAGATTGGCGACAGGGTGAACACCAGCCCTGAAAGTAGAGACCTGCTTGGCTGCAGGAGTGACAACCGCAGCATAAGTTGGGTAGAGCGGGTGCAAATGGACTTCCAAAGGCAGTGCACGAATTTGAAAGTTGCTCGCAAGAGAAAGGGACCGCTATGAGCGATGAGTCCGGGATTGCGACCAGCCAGGAGCTATCGAGGATTATCCGAGAAGGGTCGCACGGAATCGGTGAGATATCGGTTGTTGCTTCACCTGGCGCCAGGGCTATTGCCTGGGCCGTTAAAGTCAAAAGTAACTGTTCATATAACATCTATAACGTCGTTGCTGTTGTGATAGGTGATGCGGGGACAGTCCCAACTGAGATAGGCCAGCAAATGCAGGCGGTTAATTTAGCCGAATCATTTCTCACACAAGGAACTCTACCGGCAGGAACTTACACTGTAATGTTCAGAGTCGGTGATAAAAACGTCTTTTACACGCCGCTTTAGTTCGTGGCTCGTGACCCGTGATCCGTGACTCGAGTATCGAGAATCATCGCATCACTTGATAGGCAAGGTAAATAATGGCTGAGAACAATTCGCGAAGCTGGCAGTTCAGCAGGCAGATAAATCTTTCTGTGCTGGTTCAGTTGGTGCTACTTGCCTCTTTGATTGTGGGCAGCTGGGTCAACCTTCAAAAACAGCTTGACTTGCTCCAGCGTGATGTCACTATGCTGCTGCAATGCCAGAAGAACTTTGAGCAGAAGCTCGAATCACTTTCCGCAAAGAGCATTTCATACGAATACCGCCTGCAGGCACTGGAGAAGAGCCATGGCTCGTGACTCGTGGTTAGTGAAGCGTAAATCGAGTTAAGAATTTTGAGTGCAGAATTGAGAAAGCAGAATTCCGAATACAGAATGTAGAATTCCGACTACTGCATTCTGACTGCTGAATTCTGAACAAGGAGAGAAACGATGAAAGAAATTACCGCAACAAAATCAATTTGCCTTTTTAGTTTTGCCATTTTGCTGGCCGGCTGTGACAGTCTGCGATTTGCGCCCGGTGAGCAGCAAAAGCAGAACACCTGGCTACACAACCGCACGGCGATAGTAGCCGCTGAAACCGCCAAGTCTGAGGACACCTCAGAAAAGCTGCAGGCCCTGACCGGGTTAAGTGAGCTGCAAAGCAGGGCGTTTAGTTCTTATTTTGGTTTGCCGAAGGAATTCCCGCCGGCCCGGTCTGCGGAAGAGATACTTGCCGAATCGAACTGGCAGCTTGCTCATACGGCCGTGCAGCAGTCCAGCGACTGGCCTGATGCGTGGCAGGTTGCAGACTCGATGCTGGAGCTGGGTATTGGTATCTGTGCTCTGTTGGGCGGGGTCTATGGCACAAGGGCCGTTGGGTTCTTAAAAGATGCGAGAACGAAATCGAAGGCCCTGCAGGAGATTATCGCCGGCAATGAACTTTTCAAGAAGAATAACCAGCCGCAGGTTACGGCATTCAAAGACGCCCACCGCAGTCAATCACCCACTACCCGGCAGATCGTGGCAGAAATGAAACAAGGTTAAAGTCGCTTGCATTAGATTTGGCAATTTATTATTATTTCCTGCGTGCGAAACAGGCTATAATATGATAGTCTCAACGGGTACCAGCCGATAAGTAGCTGATAGAGAGGCTTTGGAGAACGATGGATTTTAAGAACGACTACATCAACTTAGTGGTTCTGGGGAGCTTTAACCCTGCTATTCTCACGCACGAGTTTTTGGTTAGAGAATGCGGATTTAATCTGCCCAGCGAGCCTGATATCAAGGGACCGGCGATGCCTGTAGTTGTGGTTGCATCGCTCGAATATGGTAATATCAGTTTTTCTGCGGATCTTGGCCGACTGCAGATAATGGAAAAGAACTGCGCAGATCCGAAAAGAAGCAAAATCCCCCAGTATTTGCAGACTTATTTGGATAAGTTGCCGTATACCCCTATAACCAAATGTGGGGCGAACTTTAGCTATAGACTATCTGTGGAGAAATCTCGCCTGGGGCAAATAACTCAATGGCTGAGAAACGACCGTGATAAGTTCTGCGAGGCGTTGAAACTGAACACAATTACTATTGAGGTTGTTTTTGCGGTCGATCAGAGCAAGGAAGAAGTGGTTAGCTGGATCCTTCGGACTAAAGCCGACAGGTATGATGCAACCACAATGTTGAAGGTGGCAATGCCCAGTTCCGGCAATGAGCCGAAGATAGATTTTAACTATGAGGTTGCAGGTCTTGATAAGGACCGAAAGCGACTGAGTAGCGTGACAACCAGCTATGGCGAAGTGTTTGATTTGTTCAAAGGTCAGGCTGAGAAAATATTTGCGGGGTAGATACTATGACCACTCAGGCAACTCTTAATCCAACAGGTCCAATAGGTACAGCGTTTTTGCCGGCCTCGGCCCTCGATGTTTCAGCAGAAAGTCTTATCTCGGCATACAGTTACAAAAACGCCGCAGACCGTCATCTTGGGACTGCTGGCGGGTCATCTTGGGCATTTGGGGAAAATCGTTGCACTCTAACATTTGTGCCCACGATGAATATCAATTTTCTCCAAGTAAAGCATAAGAATCTGGAAGCTATCAGACTTTTGGAGCAATGGTTTGCTGAACCAGATGACCTAGGAGAAAAGTTCTGGGAGGAATTCGACAAGGAACTCGAAACTAACAAATTTAACATACCTTAAGAAACCTCAGTATGGCTGCCTACCTATTGGATACGAATGTAATATCGTGCGTATTGAGCAGACGAGCAGGTGCGGACAAAATCAATATCAGGCTTCAAAGTGTGCTCGGACAAAACGCCACAATTCTGATTTCCCCGATAGTCTTCTACGAAATCAAACGCGGCCTGTACCACAAAAAGACTCAAAAACACTTGAGATTTTTTGAACAGCTTGTCTCCAATTTCGAATGGTGCGACCTTAAAAAGACGACGTGGGATGCCAGTGCAAAGTTATGGGCTGAATGCAGGAAAGGTGGAAAGGTCACCGGTGGCGGGATCGACAAAGATGTTCTAATCGCCGCTCAAGCTAGAGAACACAATGCGGTTGTCGTGACTGACAATGTTCGTCACTTTCAGTATCTTGGGGTTAATTACGTAAGTTGGTAAGAACACCTACAGGAAAGTAATTTATCTTTCTAATCCTAACCTACCGCAGCCAATCCCTCCAAACCCGCCAAATCGTGGCACAATTCAAGCCCGCCTTCGGCGGGTAAAGCTTCCATAGTTTTGAGTTTTTGGGTTCAAGTCCTTAGTTTACTTTTCTTGACCGGCGTGGCTGGTTGTGGTAGGCTTATTTCGTCGTTCGTGAGGCGTGAAGCGTATCTCGAACAACCAGATACGAAATACCAGGTACAAAAACAAGGATGGACAATAATGGCCAAATACATAAGCTACGCACAATCGGGCGTCAGTATCAACGCCAACGACGAAATGATTGAGCGAATCTACGAAAGCTGTGCCAGCACATTCGGCCCGCGGGTGATGGAGAATAGGGGCGGCTTTGCGGGCCTGTTTCGACTGGATTACGACCAGCATCTTTTCAAGCGAAACTATAAGAATCCTGTGCTTGTGGCCTGCACCGATGGCGTGGGCAGCAAGGTGCAGTTGGCTGCAATGATAAAAAAATATGACACTGTTGGCATTGACCTGGTGGCGATGAACGTCAACGATATGCTCGTGCAGGGTGCTGAGCCGCTGTTCTTTTTAGACTACCTAGGCGTTCATAAACTCGAACCGGCAATAATAGCCGAGATGGTTAAGGGCATCGCTACTGGCTGCCGGATAGCTGACTGTGCGCTAATCGGTGGAGAAACGGCAGAGATGCCGGACACCTACGCAGAGGGTGACTTCGATATGGCCGGGTTCGCCGTCGGGGTGGTCGAACGCAAAAAGGTCATCACAGGCAGAAACGTGCGACCCGGTGACGTTGTTCTGGGACTGGCCTCAAGCGGCCTGCACAGCAACGGCTATACGTTGGTGCGGAATATCTGCTTCAAAAGAGCCGGCCTTAAAATGACCGATGTGCTGGATGAGTTTGGCGGTGCCGTACTGGGCGATGTGCTGCTGGAGCCGACGCGCATCTATGTCCGCTCGGTGGTGAAACTGTTGTCGCAATATAAGGTCAAGCAGGTTGTCCACGCAATGGCACATATAACTGGCGGCGGCCTGGTTGGAAATATCCCCAGAGTTGTGCCAAATGACTGCGACGTGGTCCTGAAGAAATCAAGCTGGCCTGTCCCGAAGATATTTTCGTTCCTGCAAAAGAAAGGCCCTATCAAAGAAGCGGAGATGTTCGGGGTCTTCAATATGGGGATAGGGTTCGTATTGATTGTCGCCGAGGATTTCGCCGACTCAATAACAAAAAAGCTGACGAAATCCGGCGAAAAGGTTTACAGGATAGGCAGAATAACAACCGGAACAAACAGAGTAGTTCTCAAAAACTGAAAACCAGCTTCATAGACGATGAAAAGCGGCAACATGTGCTCAGCACAGTACTCAGTCTATGAAGAAGGAGATACTTGATGACAAGTCAGTTGCACCAAACGAAAGTCAACTCAAGGACGTATTGGGAAAAACATTTCAACTATGGAATAGCATCAAGGAATACATTTCAGACAACTACAGACCTACTGACGAACAGTGGTGCTTCTCCGGCAAAAATTATGGCTGGTCATTGAGGCTAAAACATAAAAAGCGGACAGTGCTCTATCTAATCCCCTGCAAAGGGTATTTTATGGTTGCATTCACACTGGGAGAAAAGACCGTCACGGCAGCACAGAAAAGTACCTTGCCCAAGTTCATATTAGATATCATCAAAAGTGCCAGAAAATACGTTGAAGGCCGAGGGATTAGAATTGAGGTAAAGCAACCTCACGACATTGAGAACATCAAAAAACTGACTGAAATAAAGATGGCCAACTAACAATACTGCCATTAGCTTTCCTCGATTTACCACAATAGCGGGGCCAGGATTCGAAGCTGCCACCTCCGGGTTATGAGCCCGCAAGGCAGATTTCTTATAATCCTTTATCTGCATTGTTGTTATGAAGATATGAGATTTTCCCAAAGTGTCAAAATGAGGAAAAATGCGGCAACCTATGACATACCGACAAGCGTAGAACCAGCATACAAACGGTGGACAAGCAGCGCAAGAATGAACACGTCCACGCTTACAGACACATATGAGTTTCTGGGTCTGACAAAAACAGAGTTATCCCTCGCTTAAGTCAGTTTCCTATATCGACAGTAACAGGTGTCGCACCTGGCGCCAAAACGCCTCGGCGTTGTAGAAGGGAACCCTCAAGTCTGTATAGAGCAACCAAAGCCTCCAGATAATTAGCAACAGCTTGCGTTTCAGCAATCTGGCTGGCAACAAAATCCCGTTGGGCCTGACCAACAAGCAGGGAAGTAGATTTGCCGACCCGGAATTTTTCGGTCTCGGCGCGGAGCTTCTCCTCCTGGAAATTGCGGGTGGCAGTGGTCGCGGTAATCTGTTCGCTGGCGCGAGTCACCTCGATATAAGCGCCGCGCACATCAACTTGCACAAGCTGGGCGAGATTCTCCAGGGCCTTACGCAACTGCTGCCTGCTCACAACGGCACGGCTGTACAGGGCCTGAGCGCTTCGATTTATGGGGGCCTCTTCGAACACAAGACCCCAGGCAACATCGTAACTGTCATCCCGGATTTTATCAAAGGCCCTGCTGAAAGTATCGGCGTAACCTGTCTTGCCAAAGGTAATAAACATATCCATTTTGGGAAGCAGCCCGTTCTTGGTTCGTACCACCTCAAGGTCACCGCGTTGTATCTGCAACCTGGCCTGATTCAAGTCCGGACGCATTCTTATCGCCACCTGGACGTGCTGGTCAACACTGTCAAGTTTGACATCAGGCAGCGACGTGTCGTATTCAAGAATTACGTCCGTGTCCCAATCGATACTCCGCGACGGGTTCAGCAGCCGCAACAGTTCCAGGCGTTCCTTTGCGAGGGTACTCCTGGCATTTATGAGGTTTTCTCGCCTGAGTGCAACCTCGGCCTGTGCAGCCGCCAGCTCGGTTTCGGCAAGGTCTCCTATCTTAATCCGCTCCCCGGTCTCCGTCATCTGCTTTTCAGCAAGGCTAAGCGAGTTGGTATAGATTTCAATCTGTCTTTGCGCAAGGGCATAGTCCCAGAACTTTGATTCGACCTCTTCGAGAAGAAGCTCTGTAAAGCCTCGGAGCTCATACTGTGATATGAGCGTGTCAAGTCTGGCCTGATTCACACGTGCAAGATTGGCATGGATATCCAATCCTTGCAGAAGGGCCTGAGTAACGGTAAGCCCGAGACGGTTGGCGGTAAATGTGTCACTGTACAAGGATGAATCGGTATAACTGGTGCTGCCCTCGATTTCAAGAACTGTGCCCGTGGGGAATAATTTAGCCAGAGAAACCAGGCCGGTGACAGAATCCACCGTGGAGCTTTCGGTACTGGAGCCAGCGCGAGATAGTCTTTCGGCAAGAACCCTTTTGCTGGATACTTCGGAGCCAAGAACCGGGTCGAAAACTGCCAGTTCCTCCTGCTCAAACGTGCGCCTTATCTGTGGATTCATTCTTTCGACAATAAGCGACTGGTTGTTCTCCATAGCCAGAAGAATCGCCTCCCGGATACTTATTTTCAGAGGGCCTTCGGACGCGGCAATGTTGTTTGTGTCAGCGGGTTTGTGCGGAGGAGGTTCTTGCCGATTATCCGGCAAATCGGCTTTAGTCTCCGGCCCGATGTAATCGCAGCACTCTGGACCGAGCGACAAACACGACGACAGCAAAAAGGCCTTTGCAATCAATATCGTACCGCACAGTATAGCGACAGGTCTTTTACCGAGCATAAGCGTTTTTTGGTCGTTGTTAATTTGCACTGTTTTCCGGGCTAATTTCACCGCCGGACGCCGCACCGGACCAGCGACGTTCAAAAATCGAATAGACCACAGGAACAAATACGAGGGTAATCAATGTTGAGCTAAGCAGACCTCCGATGACCACTCTGGCCATGGGAGCTTGAGCTTCGCCCCCCTCACCAAGACCGAGCGCCAATGGCACCAGGCCGATAATGGTTGTCAGGGCCGTCATAAGAATCGGTCGAAGGCGCCTTCGACCGGCTTCTTCGATGGCCTCTCGAATCGGCATGGAGTCTCGACGACGTAGCAGATTGGTATGGTCCACCAAAAGTATCGCATTATTGACAACAATCCCTCCGAGCATGATGCATCCAATGAAAGACTGGACATTGAAAGTCGTATGCGTGAGAAAAAGCATCAGAATGACCCCAATCGCCGCCAGCGGCACCGAAAACATCACAACGAAGGGGTCCCGCAAGGACTCATACTGACAGGCCATCACCATGTAGACCAGCACCAGGGCCAGAACACAAGTGAGGAAAAGCTCACGAAATGATTTTTGCTGCTCTTCATAATCGCCGCCGAAGGTGATCGTGAAATCCGCAGGTGCAGGAATGGTCCGCAGTTGCTCACGTATGTCCGAGAGCACCGAACCCATGTCCCTTCCGCTTGTTTCCGCCGAGACCGTGATGATGCGCTCCTGGTCCTTTCGTTCAATCAAAACAGGACCGCTCCGCGGGCTCACATGAACAACGTTCCGAAGAACGACCGGCTGCCCCTCGGAGTTTGCGAGTGTCAGGTCAAGAATATCGCCCAGGTCCATTTTCTCGGCGTCTCTGAGCTTAACAAGAATAGTATATTCGTCTCCGGCCTGGCGGTAGTAGCCAGCCTCTGTTCCTGAGAGGATGGTCTGAAGGGCATTGGCAATCTTTGAAACGGTCAAATTCATATCAGCGGCTTTCTGCCGGTCTATAAGAATCAACTCCTCGGGACTGCCTGACTCGCGGCTGAGTCGGACATCCGTGATGCCTTCTACGGATTCCACGAGGCCCTTCACCTGTTGAGCCAAAAGGTCGGCCGTTTGGAAATCGTGACCGCGAACCTCCACTTGAATCTTGTCGCCTTGCATGGTTCCCATTCGGAGTATAAACAATCCCTGGCCGGCACGAGTCCGAACAATCATTCCGGGTATGTTGCTGAGCTGGCGCCGCAGGTCAGACGCAATCTGTTCGCTCACTCGCGACCTCTGTGATTGGGGTTTTAGTGAGACCCGAATGCTGCCGGTGTGTCCGCCCGTTCCTTGCCAACTGGAGCCGCCTACATTTGTCACTACGTTTTGGATTTCAGGCACCGCTTCATTGACCGTCTTTTCAATGACTTGAAATTTCTCATCCAGCAAACTCAGGCGCGTCCCAACCTGCATCTCACCCTCCACACGGACTTCCCCCTCATCTGTGCTGGGCATCAGTTCTGCGCCGATAAATGGAATAAACGGCATGCTGGCCGATAGAACCAGAACCGCAGCTATCACAACGAAACCGCGATTACTTAGAGCAACATGGAGGAGCTTCTTGTAACCGTTTTCGAGATGCTCGAAGAATCGTCGGCTTATCTCGAAGATTCTACGTCCAACAGTCTGCTTGTGAGTCGAATCACTCGAATCCGAGGGAAGAATGCGGGCACAAAGCATCGGCACTAATGTTAGCGCTACTGCGAGCGAGCACAGGAGCGAGAAACTCACCACGATCGAGAGCTGCTTAAACATAACGCCGGACATCCCTCTTATAAAAACCAGCGGCAGAAAGACCACAACGGTAGTTAGCGTACTCGCAACGACCGCGGAGGTGACCTCTTCGGTCCCATCAACGCAAGCATGCTCCAATAACTCACCGGACTCCCGAATTCGAAATATGTTTTCAAGCACAACAATGGCGTTATCAACAAGCATGCCCACTCCGAGAGCCAGTCCGCCCAGCGTCATTATGTTGAGCGTAAAGCCGCAGAAATACAGCAGGGCAAAAGTGGCGATGATGGAGACAGGAATAGCCGTTGCAATGATAATGGTGCTTCGTACGTTCCGCAGAAATAAAAGCAGAACGATGACAGCTAAAACTCCTCCATATAGCGCGGAAGAACCCACATTCTTGATGGAACGTTGGATATAATCCGAGGTGTCGATAATAGGTATGATTTTAATCTGCGGTATGTCACGATTGATGCGTTCGAGTTCCTTAAGGGCGCTGCGCGCCACCTCAACAGTATTTTTCCCTGACTGTTTATTGACCGACAGCCGCATTCCCGGCACACCGTTGACTCGCACAATATTTGTAATCTTCCGCCAGGAATCCTCTATGGTCGCGATCTCCCTCAATTGAATGGGCACACCCTGCCGAATCGCGACGACCGTGTCCTGCAACTGCTTGAGGTCGGTATACTCGCCCGGCGTCCTGATAATCACCTCGAAGTTCCCCTTCTCAATGGTGCCGGCTGGAATGTTTACGTTCCCCTCCCGTATATACACGATTATCTGGTCGAGCGGTATGGCCAACGCATTAATCTTGGCTGGGTCAAGATTAACGTGTATCTCGCGTTCGAGACCTCCCCGGATGTCAACCGCAGCTACACCAGGAACACGCTCGAGGCGATATTTCACCTGGTCTTCAATAATCTGTCTGGTCTGGACCGGATCGAGCTTACTGGAAGCCCCAAGAATCAGTATTGGGAAGCTTGCCAGGTCAAACTTCCGAAGTGTAGGCCGGTCGGCATCCTCCGGCAGACGCTGCATAACCCGGTCCAGCCGGTCACGAATATCGCTGGCCGCAGCGTCAAGGTCCGTCCCCCAACTGAAGGTTACCCGGACGGTACTCTGGCTTTCCGCAGAGACCGACGTTACCTCTTCGACTCCGGGCACGGCGCTCATAGCCTCCTCAATGGGACGAGTCACCAGTTCCTCGATTTCCTCGGGTCCGGCGTTTTCGTAAGTACAGGAGATGCTGATAGTCGGATATGAAATGTCCGGCATAAGGTCGATAGGGAGCCTTAAAAGAGAGATAATCCCAAGCAAGACCACAATCAAAACCACCATAATCGTGAATATGGGGCGGTGTATCGATAAGCGAGAGACCCTCATTGCGAATCTCCTGACCCGGCATTACTTGGAGGGGTTTGTGGCTTGGGCTCCTTCTTAGGCAGCATAATATCCGAGCCGTCCTCGAGAAGATGATTACCCAGTGTGACCACCAGACCTGAAATCTCCGGCTCTATAATTTCGGCCAGCTCACCGTTTATTATGCCCCTTGTTACGGGGACAAAACGGGCTTTGAGATTTCCCAGCTCGGCAATGAAGATGCCCTCTTTGCCGTTCCTTCTGACCAAGGCGGGAAGCGGAACCAGCGTGGCGCTCTCATGCCTGGCGAACTCGACCTGGGCCCTGACAAACATTCCCGGCTTGAGCAGATGGTTGGGATTCGGCACCTCAATTTCCACCCTCGCCTGGCGACTGCTTTCCTTCAGCAGTGGTGCTATGCGGACGATGATGCCCGCAAAGGTCTTGTCGGGATAGGCATCAGTGGTAATAACGGCCTCCTGGCCTGCCTTGACTTTCGGGTAGTCCCTTTCAATCACATAAACCACGGCCGTCAGCGGATTGTTTTCGAGAATCGAAACAACAGGCTGATTCATCTGCAGCAGCGCCCCTTCATCCACAAATCTTTCACCCACGACCCTGTTTTTATCCCCTTCTTCCCAGAAGGCCCGAACTTTCGTGTAGGAAAGCCGAATATCAGCGGTTTTCATGGCCGCTTCCTTTTGAGCCCCCTGGGCAAGTGAGACCTTGTATCTTGTCTGGCATGCGTTGAATGCTGTCTCCGATACATCCAGTTCCGAAGCCGAAGCGATTTGCTTCTCGCGAAGTGCTTTTGCCCTTTCGTATTCACGCCTGGCGATGTCCAGGTCGCTGGCACAGTTTGCGGCGTTCGCCTTGGCAACCTGTAATTCGGCCCGGGCCTGTTCAACCTGCTGGGCGAATTCTTCGTCGTCAAGGATTGCAATGACCTGATTGGGTTCAACCGTATCACCGACGTTGACGAGGAGTCTTTTGAGCCAGCCCGCTACCTTTGGTGCGACGATGAACTGTGACTTGGGATCCAAAGAGCCTGTAAAAACCGTGACATCACAGATAACGCCCTTGTGGACTGGTTTGGTCTCGACGGCCACTGCTACGGCGGAACGACCCGACTCTTTCTTAGCACCCGGGTTGGTGACTCGCTTGTATAGCTGCCAGCCCGCCATCGCGACAATTGCAAGAACAATAAGCAATAAGAAAAACCTTTTCATTTATCTTTCCTGGACCAACAGTTACAAACATACAGCCTGATTCTTATCGAACATCATACCAAACTCTCTGACGCATTTCAAATTGCATACCTTCAACAGAAATAAGACAACTTTACGTTTGAATTAAGAGGCGATTCGGGTCTGGTTGTTGTGTCTTTCTCTTTCAAGGTTCGTTTCTCTTTTCAACCGGCTGAAGGACAACAGCCGGTGAAGTGCACAAGGCACAAGTGCGTAAGGCATAAGTGCATAAGTCATGAGATGCCTAAAACATCAGACATTGAATACAGGGCGGGTTTTTTGCTGGTCAGCCATTTCGCGGCTCGCAACGCTCCCCGTGCGAAGGTGTCTCTTGCATGAGCGGTATGACTGATAGTAACTGTCTCGCCGAGCGTGCCAAAGATTACTGAATGAATACCTGTGATGTCGCCGGCACGGACGGCGTGCATGCCGATGGTGCCCTTTTGCCTTAGCGCCTCTTTGCCGCTTCTGCCGTAGGCAACAGAGCCGGGGAAGTCCCGGCCGGCCGCTTTACAGATATTTTCGGCTAATGTAAGGGCACTGCCGCTCGGAGCGTCCTTTTTGAAGCGGTGGTGCTGCTCGATTATCTCTATATCGTATTCCTCGCCGAGCATCGATGCGACTTTGCCGACGAGGCTAAACAAGACATTCATCCCGACGCTCATATTGGTTGCATACAGAATAGGAGTTTTCTTGGAGGCGGTCTTTATTTTTTCTCGCTGCGTGTCACCAAGGCCGGTAGTTCCCAGCACCAAAGCAACTTTATTGTTGACACAATAATCAATCGTCTTAATAGCTGCCTCAGGCAGCGAAAAGTCAATTGCTACATCGGCGGCGATGTCCGGATAGGCACCGGTCAACTTGATATTCAGGGGATCTGCGCCTGCTACGGTACCAGCGTCCTTGCCGATATCCGGATGGTCCGGTCTCTCAACTGCTGCAACGATATCGAACTGGCCGGACTCCATAGCTAATGCAATGATGCGTTTACCCATCCGGCCGGCTGCGCCAACAACGACAAGATTAGTTTTCATTTTAGCCTCCTTTAAATTTTTGTGACCCAATAGCCAACAAGAATATAACTGCCGGAGCGCACATTTACAATCTCAAAAGGATTATTCGCTTGATTATGCCGGTGGGGTGGTAGTAAAATCCTACGGATTTGTGTTTCGCCAAAAGAGTAATGTAATCTGACATTTAAGGAGCAATCACGATGCAAACCAATAGAACCTGTGCCAAATCCGGGTGTCCTTTTATGTTGAGTCGTCGGAGTTTCCTGGCTACGGCTGGTGCGTGGGGGCTGGCTGCGAAGGTCGGCGTGTTTGACTTTGCGGCGTCGCTATTTGCGGCGGAGGCGGAATCCGGCAAAAAGCCGCTTGTCCAGGCGGTGTTTATCCGTCCGAAGGTTGACGGATACTGGATGGGCTGGCCCGGTGCCGGCTACGACATAAAGGCACGCCAAGCCGACTACACCAAGACTCTTACTGAAGCTGCAAAGAAATTTGGAATTCAGCTTGAGGTTAAACCAGAGCCACTTGATACCGATAACGATGTCAGTAGTTACCTCGAACAAGTCAAGAAACAGCCGCCAGACGGCCTGGTGCTTATCAGTATGAGTCTGAACCAGTCGTGGCCTCATATCGACAACATCGCTAAGAACCGCGGCAAAGTCCCGACTATTGTATTTAGTCCGATGGGCACTTCATTTACCGGGCATCTGCAGGGGACACGTAATATTGACGGCGTCTATGTTGCCGCGACGCAGGATATTGAGTTTCTGGGCTTTGGCCTTAAGATGTTTAAGACCATCTCAGAAATGAAAAATACCCGGCTGTGCATCCTCGCAGGCGATAAGGTTGAGGACAGGCCGCTCGAGGTCATCGGCACCACGCTTCATTACATTCCACGTAACCGCCTGCCGGAGGAGTTAGAAAAGGTTGAGGAAAGCGACCAGGTGCGGGCTATCGCTGATTACTACAGCAAAAATGCCAGGAAGATCGTCGAGCCGACAAAGAAGGACATTCTCAATGCAGCGAAGAACTACATTGCAGCCAAGCGGATTATGGAAGCCGAGAAATGCCAGGGTATTTCTGTGGATTGTCTGCCTTTGGTTGAGAGCCGGCTTATTCCGTGTCCGCCTTGCATTGCGTGGCTTAAGCTCAATGACGAGGGTTCTGTCGGCGCCTGTGAGGCCGAGTGGAACTCTGCCATTTCTCTGCGGCTGACCAGTTTATTGTTTGACCGGCCTGGCTTTATGCAGGACCCTGCACCTAATACCGTGAACAATACGCTGATGGGAGCACACTGCTCCTGCCCGACAAAGCTCGATGGATTCGATAAACCCGCTGAACCTTTTATTCTGCGAAGCCATTCTGAGTCCAACACCGGCGTTGTGCCGCAGGTGCTGTGGCGTATCGGCCAAAAAGTAACTATTATGAAATTCGAAGGCCCGGGCACCATTATCCTCGGCACGGGGCGGGTGCTCCGCAACATCGACACGCCGCCATCCGGCGGCTGCCGCACATCCGTCGAGCTTGAGCTGGACGATATGGCTGACAGCCGAGACACGAAGGGTTTCCATCAACTGTTTATATATGGCGACCTGGAGCCGGGATTTAAGGCCTATTGTCAACTGGCGGGTATTAAAGTCGTCCATATATAAACAAAGATAGTTCATTGTTCACGCCGTTAGAAAAGAAAGTCATTTTTCTAACGGGGTTCATAGTTCGTAGTTTTTCCCGCTGGAGGTCTGTTTATACTGGGACAATAATTTTATAGATGCCAGGGGGAGCGCATAGTGCGGGAGCACATACGGTTGGCCTGCGCATCATTAATGAATTGTTCCTTGCGGGGGTCCCATTTTAGTTTCCTGCCAAGCAGCATTGCTATGTTGCCTAAGTGGCACAAAGTAGATGTGCGGTGTCCGGTCTCAGCATTAGCAATCGGCTCTTTTCGGGTTCTTATGCAATCTAAGAAATTTTGCTTGTGGTCTCGGCTTCTGTAAAGCTGAATTTCATCGGGGCCGATTGTCTCCTTTTTTAGCGAATCCGGCGTGGTTTCCAGTTTTCCGCGGTCAACATATACCGAGCCGTTACTGCCCTCGAATTTTGTGCCTGAGCCGCCTGTTTGGCAAATCACTTTTGTTCCGATAGCATAAGTGACCTCAAAGTACACCTTTGTGGCGGTGGTGAACAGACCGGTTGCCGGGAATTCGCCTCGGCCTTCTATCTCAACAGGGCCGGATTCATCCATTCCCAATCCCCATTGTGCAATATCCAAATGGTGTGCGCCCCAGTTAGTTACCTGTCCGCCGGAATAATCCAGTATAAATCGAAATTCGTAGTGGCAGCGTTGTTTGTTGTAAGGCGCCCAGGGTGCAGGTCCCAGCCAGAGGTCATAGTCGAAACCTTCCGGCACCGGCTCCGGCGTCCAGGTCGGCTCACAGGTTCTGTTGTTGCCCGGGATGCCTACACGGATGGTATGGACTTTGCCGATTCTGCCGTTGCGGACCAGCTCGCAGGCGAAGCGAAATTCGTCGGATGAGCGCTGCTGAGAGCCGGTTTGAAGGATACGGCCATAGCGTCTTACTTCATCAGCAAGTATCCTGCCCTCGGCTATGGTGAGGGTAAGCGGTTTTTCGCAGAACACATCCTTGCCGGCCCGGACTGCTGCGATGGAAATCGTTACGTGCCAGTGGTCGGGTGCGCAGACTACGACTGCGTCGATGTCGTCGCGTGCCAGCAGGTCGCGAAAATCATTGTAGCACGATGGGGGTTCAATTTTTGCAATCTTACGGGCTTCCTCCCGATAGCCAGCATCGACATCACAAATTGCAATAACCTGGCAGCCAGGCTGGCCCATAAATCCTTTCAAATTGCTTGTCCCCTGATTTCCCACGCCGATGCTTCCTATCGTGATGCGATTGCTGGGCGCATCTGCACCAAGCACCGAAGAGGAAATGATTGTGGGCCAGACCAAGGCCGTGCCTGCTGCAATGGCCGAGGTTTTCAGGAATTGTCTGCGGGTTGTTGTCTTTTTAGTTTTTCTTTCAGGCATTTTTTACGCCTATCGTTCTGTAAATTTTGTCATTTCGTTAGGGGTTTGATTCTCATGTTGCGGAACTCGAGGCGGTCGCCGTGGCCGCAGAAACCGATGTGGCCTTTGCCGTTTTTGAGGCCTGGGTGGTCTCTTCCATCCATCGTCGCGGGTGTGGCGGCCTTGTCGATATCCGCGTCAACAATTGTTGTGCCATTTAACTTAACGGTAACTTGCCTTCCGTTGGCAGTGATCTCTTCAAAATTCCACTCGCCGATAGGATTGAGATGACCCTGCTTGGCTGGAGCGACGCCGTAAATAGAGCCGTGGAACTGGTAGGGCTTGAGGTCCTTGTATTTGGGCGAGGTGTCGTCGAGGATTTGAATTTCCATTCCCACATAGGCAGCATCGCCCGACAGCGGGGTGCGGATGCCCAGGCCGTTGTTGGCGCCGGGGGTGAGCCGGAATTCAAAGCGCAGGATAAAATCGCCGTATTCGTCAACTGTGTAGAGGTTTCCGCTGCTACGGTCGGGGTAGAGGACAATCTTGCCGTCTTCGGCGACATAGCCTTTGGTGTCACCTGTCCAGCCGGTCAGGTCTTTGCCATTAAAGAGAGCGATGAATCCCTCGGATTTTTCCTGCGCAGTTAGTTCTTTGGTACCTGCCTCTCGCGGGATTTCCCTGATGAATATGTTTCGAAAATACAGTGGGCTATTGTGGGACTGGAGTTCTATCTGGCCGAGGGGATAGATGGGCTTATCCCGCTCCCAGTAGTTCTCCAGAGCCACATTGTCAACCACCAGTACATCATTGAGGTACACCGCCACCAGGTCGCCAATCATAACGATTCTAAATGTATTCCACTGGCCTATCGGTTTGTCGGCGCGTTTTAACGGTTTGCTTGGCCCTTTTTTATTGTTGTATAAGCCGCCTGACCCGACCTCGGCGCCGACGCCTCTGTTTGCGGGGTCCCATATCTGGACCTGTGGCGAGCCGCGCAGATAGATGCCGCTGTCGCCGCCCCTTTCAATTTTCCAGTCCACAAACAGTTCGAAATCTCCATAGTCTTTTGCCGTGCAGAGACTTTCTCCGTTACCATCAAAGGAAAGCATACCATCAACTACCTTCCAGTGCGCTCGCATAACTTCATTTGCCTTGGCTTGCTCCTTAGATAGTTCTTCGGGAGTCATTTTCTTGCGGGTTACCGGGGAGCCGACAAGTCCTTTCCAGCCGGTCAGGTCTTTGCCGTTAAATAATGCTACAAATCCTTTGGGCGGCTGGTTCAGAGGTTTCTGGTTCGGGTCTGCCGCTTCAACTGAACACACAGCAACCGCAAAAACAAAAATCAACAAAATACCGATTACCGATGCTTCTAAATTGGATGTGAATTTACTCATTTTGCCTTTCCTTATTATCAATCCGTGGACTAAAAGCTTATACCGATTGTAGAGTGAGTTTCCGATACGCAGAGAGCATCCTGCCTATTCATCATATTTCCGGGATATTGTCAGCAGCGGTTCTATTTCTTGGTGCTCAGGTATATTGCAAGGCCCATCTGCCCAATCTGGTCTCGCTGCTGTTCGATATCATCAACGTGGCCGTCCTCATCCTTGAGAATATGCTCGAGCATCTCTTTGGTAGCGTTGTCAGCGACCTCTGCAGCTAATTTGACAGCGGCGTTGTAAGCCTTGACGGCGCCCATCTCGGCACCCAGGTCGTTATCCATCATTTTGGGGACATCGGCGCCGATGTGGATTTCATTTAGCTTGCTGACCTGGGGCTTTCCTTCAAGAAACAGGATTCGCTCGATAAGCGTTTCTGCATGCTTCATTTCGGTAACGGCGCGAGCTTGGATAGCATCATGCAGTTTTGAGTAGCCCCAGTTTGCGCACATCTCGGTGTGCACAATGTATTGATTGATGGCGGTTAATTCATCCGCCAGCAATCCGTTGAGGGTCTTGAGTAATTTTTCATTTCCTTTCATTGGTCGCTCCTTTTGAACTATTGAATTACTAATCGGCTATTGCGAAAGCAGCATATCAAACTAACAAGTAACTTTACGCAGTATGGTAACGGCAAGTAAGACAAAAAACAATAAGGAAATATTCATCCTCAAATTTTATATTGCTACTTTTGGTTAGCCTTATACTTTTCCCAATAGTCGTGGAAGAACTCCTTTGCCTTGGCCTGTAGTTCTTCGTCGCTGATGGCTGTTATCCTGCCTTGCTGCTCGTACTGGTCAGCAACCCAACGGGCCATCTTATGAACCCTAATTTTGTTCAGCCGGTCTTCACCTTTAAGGCCAAAGAATTCATTAACCCAGTGGGCAATGCCGTCGGCACCGCTTTTGTCGGTAATGGTGACGCGAGGTGGTCGGCCAAGCAATTTCTCGGTGTTGAAGATATTGTATATTCGTTCATCCTGACGGAGGCCACCGGCATGAATGCCCGCAAGTGTCGTATTAAATGCTCGCCCTGCAAACGGATAGTTGTCAGGAATGGGCAGGCCAATGGACCGCATGTAGTCCGCCAACTCTGTGATTGCCATCGTGTCAACTCCGCACAGGTCGCCTTTGAGTGCGATGTACTCGAAAATTGCCCCCTCCAGCGGCGGGTTACCCGTGCGTTCGCCGAAGCCGAAAAGCGTGGTATTCACAACATCACAGCCATACAACCATGCTGTCGCTGCATTGACGTGGACCTTGTGAAAGTCGTTGTGGCCGTGCCACTCCAGTCTTTCACTCGGTACGCCGCATTCACGGTTCAGCTTGTAAACAAGCTTCGGGATACTTCTGGGCAACTCTGCTCCTGGATAGCTTACGCCAAAACCCATTGTATCGCACAACCTAATCTTTACCGACAATTCTTCCGGTACCTGACTACTCATCTCCATCAGCCGGTCAATAAATGGAAGGACAAACCCATCGATGTCTGCACGCGTCAAATCCTCAAGGTGACAGCGTGGACGCACCCCTGCCTCAAACGCTGCGTCCACCACCTCGCAGTAGCTATCCATACACTCCTTACGGCTGCGAAATTTTAATTTAAGGAATATGTGGTAGTCTGAGCAGCTTGTCAGCATTCCTGTCTCACTGAGCCCCGCTTCTTTGACCAGGCGAAAGTCCCCTTTTACTGCGCGAATCCATCCTGTGCACTCGGGATATTTGTGCCCCAGCGCACGGCAGCGGTCCAGTGCCTCGCGGTCTTTTTTGTTGTAAAGAAAAAACTCTGTTTGCCGTACCACTCCATTGGGACCACTCAGCCGGGACATTAAATCATAAATCCTCGCTATCTGCTCGACGGTATAAGGCGGTCGTGCCTGCTGACCATCCCGGAATGTCGTGTCGCTTATAAGAATGTCTCTTTTCTTGACGTCTGCGAGGTCAAAAAACACCTGTTGTCCGTCGATGTACTCAATCACCGGGTCTTTGAAGCAGATTGGCGGCGGTAAATCATACGGGAAAACGCCCTCAAGTAGATTCGGTTCTTTTGCGTCCACCAGGTGATGTTTCTTGCTAAGTTTATCCATCAAAAGCCTTTCACAAGTAGCGATACTGCCGGTATTATTCTACATCCACACCCTGCTCTTTGCAGACGTTTTTAATAAATTCCGCTGCCTCGCCAACTGTTTGGACCGCCAGAGCAGCATCCTCATCCATACAAATGCCAAATTCTTCCTCAAACAGTGCTACCAGCTCAATTGACTGCACGCTCTCTGCACCCAGGTCGGCCGTAAAGCTGTGCTCAAGTTTTATTTCGTGTGGTTCCAGTTTCAGGACTCGTGCAGTTAAGGTCTTAACGCGGTCTTCTACTGTTGCCATTCATTTATCTCCTTGCATTGCAAATCACTTTAACATCGCTCTGATACTTTTTTTGATAGTGGTTTCGCGAGCCGGCGCCGTCATTTCATATACTGCCTCCCACATAGACTGCTCGGCTTGGGACCATTCGCAGCCGCGGCGGCTCATTACCGCCTTAGCTGTTTCATATAATCTGCGTTTACCGAATCCTTTGGTCATAACGCCCTCTACAAACCAGGCAAACGACGGAATGAACTTTGGAAGCGGCTTGCCTGCCGTTACGATGACAGCCATTGCTCCTATGTATGAACCGGTATTTAGCAAAGTGCCGATGGATGTTTTTGCGTGGTCTCCGATAAGGGCACCCACTTTTGTCGAACCGGTGTCTATTGTCTGCCGTCCGTCAAGGATTACAGAGACCGACGAATAATCGTTTTTCAGGTCGCTATTGGTAGTAAGAGCCCCCAGGTTCACCCACTCGCCGATGTAGCTGTGTCCGAGGAAGCCATCGTGATATTTATTTGAATATCCCTGGATGATTGACTGTTCAATCTCTCCGCCGATTCTGCAGGCCGGCCCAATCGAGTTGCCTTCTCGACATTTTGCTCCAAGAAGAATCGTTTGCTTGCCAATGTAGCAAGGGCCTTCAATTCTGCTAAATGGTTGTATTTGCGCCTCTTCGTCGATGTAAACGGGTCCTTGTTCAGTATCGATGACGACCATTGGATGTATCTTTGCACCGCGTGCGATGTACACATCTTTTCTGTTACCACGAATAACTGTTGGTTGCTCTACGGTTCCCTCAAGGCCGCTACAGCCGGCTGCGGCAAAATCCGCTATTATCTGGTCACTGTTTGCGAGAATCAGGTCCCAAGTGTACTGCCAGGTCGGCAGCGAACAGATTACGTTGGCCAGTCGCGCCTTCGCAGAGTTAAGGAACTTATCTATATTGTCTTTAGCGAGCTTGCCGGTATCCGTTTTTGCAATGCGGGCGTATAATACATTGCCTTGTTTATCCAGACCTACCTCGCTTGGGCCGCTGGGGACAACGTCAAAGCCATCGGCTTTAACCCGTGGGTCCACCACAAGCAAGTCATCATCACCTAAAATGGACAAATCATTAACAGGATGCTCCGCCTTTGCGCGATAGGCGTCAGCCATATAATCGGGCACAAAATGCGCGATGCGCTGGATGCCGAGCCTGGCGACGAGCTTATCTCGAAGCGAACTTATACCACATCGCAGCTCCCACAGCGGGCGGCTTAATGTTAGAGGATAAAAATTGCCTCGAACTTGTTCGACTCTATCGACCAGTACCAATCGCATAGAAAAGAATCATTTTCCTTTCTGTTGATCTGTTTTAGCATCGTTTTAATATAAGGACTTCACAGACCTCAGAACAACATTGGGACCAGCAAAGGGTGAGTGACGGGATTCGAACCCGTGACCCTTGGAACCACAATCCAATGCTCTATCCAACTGAGCTACACTCACCGTAAGAATTGATTATTTTCTATTTACTATTGATTATCGTTGGTGGACAGCAGTTCCTGAGGCACTTATCAAATGGTAAATAATAAATCGAAAATAATCAATTGTTTACTGCTGCCTGTGCTGCGGCGAGCCGTGCAATCGGCACCCTGAACGGTGAGCAGGACACATAGTCCATTCCCACCTTATGGCAGAATTCAATACTGTCGGGGTCGCCGCCGTGTTCGCCGCAGATGCCAACTTCGAGCTCTTTGCGGGTTTTTCGGCCACGCTGAATGCCGATTTTTATCAGCTCGCCGACGCCTTCCTGGTCGATGCTCTGGAACGGGTCTTTAGGCAGAATACCTTTCCGGAGGTAGTCAGGCAGGAATGCTCCTATATCATCACGCGAGAACCCAAAGCCCATCTGCGTCATATCGTTAGTGCCGAATGAGAAGAATTCGGCCACCTCGGCGATTTTGTTTGCAACAAGCGATGCACGAGGTATCTCAATCATTGTGCCGAACATATTTCTTATTTTCTTGAGGTTGTATTTTGCCAGCACCTCTTTGTAAACCTCCTGCCTGATGGCATTCTGGTCAGTCAGTTCTTTTACATCGCAGACCACGGGAACCATTATTTCCGGATAAGGCTTTTTGCCTTCCTTGATAAGCTCGGCTGCCGCCTCAAATATCGCGCGAATCTGCATACGGCTTACTTCCGGATATGTAATCCCCAGCCGGACGCCGCGATGTCCCATCATCGGATTGGACTCGTGAAGATTTTCAGCACGTTTCAATAGCTCTTCCATAGTTATATTCAAATCTCTGGCGAGCTGCACCAGCTTGGCAGGGTCGCGCGGCACGAACTCGTGCAGAGGCGGGTCAAGCAAACGAATTACTACCGGCAGACCATCCATTGCCTCCAATGTCCCCTTTATATCTTTTTTCACGTATGGGAACAATTCATCGAGAGCTTTTTTTCTTTCCTGCTCGGTTTTAGAGACAATCATTTTCCGCAGGATAAATAACGGCTCATCCGCCCCTTTGCCGTAGAACATGTGCTCTGTTCTAAACAAGCCGATGCCTTCGGCGCCGAACTGCCTGGCCTTTCTGGCATCATCGGGAGTATCGGCATTGGTTCGAATTCCCAGTTTTCTTGCGGAGTCACAAACTTTCAGGAAGTCATTCAAGAGTTTATTTTCTTGGGTGGCATCCATCATCGGCAGTTGTCCTTCATAGACATTTCCTCTTGTGCCGTTCAATGTAAGCCAGTCGTTTTCCTTTAGTGTTTTTCCGTCGATATGAATTTCTTTTCCGGCATAATCGACGTGCAAAGCACCGCAGCCGACGATGCAGCATTTGCCCCAGCCGCGAGCAACCAATGCCGCGTGTGAGGTCATACCGCCTCTGGCGGTCAGAATCGCCTGCGCAGCACGCATACCTTCCACATCTTCAGGATTGGTTTCTTCGCGCACGAGAATTACCTTCTTACCCTGCCTTGTCCATTCGACCGCATCCTTTGCAGTAAATACGATTTGACCGGTTGCCCCGCCCGGGCCTGCGGGCAATCCCTTTGCCAGAACCTTCTGCAACTTTTCGGCTTCGGGGTTGATTATCGGGTGCAGCAGCTCATCTAATTGACCGGGCGTTACACGCATTACGGCATCTTCTTTCTTTATCAATTTTTCTTTGAACATATCCATAGCCATCCGCACCGCCGCGGGACCATTGCGTTTGCCGACTCTACATTGCAGCATAAAAAAACGGCCGTTTTCTATGGTAAATTCAATATCCAGCATATCCCTGTAGTGCTTTTCGAGTTTCTTCTGTACAGCGAACAGCTCCTTGTAGATTTTTGGCATCGCCTTTTCCAGAGAGATTAGTTCCTTGTTGTGTTCGGATTTGGAGTATTCATTGACGGGGGCAGGCGTCCTGATGCCGGCGACAACGTCCTCGCCCTGGGCGTTTATCAGGTACTCGCCATAGAATTCATTTTCTCCGTTTCCGGGGTTACGCGTAAAGCCCACGCCTGTTGCTGAGTCATTACCCATATTGCCGAAGACCATCGCCTGGACATTTACTGCTGTACCCCACTCGTCCGGTATGCCTTCGATGCGGCGGTAACTGACCGCACGTTTTCCGTTCCAGGAGGCAAATACGGCGCCAATCGCGCCCCACAATTGTTCGTTAGGGTTGTCCGGGAAATCTTTCTTGAGAACCTCTTTTATCCGGGCCTTGAACAGAAAGCAGAGATTTTTCAGGTCATTCGCCGTTAAATCCGTATCGCTTTTGCAGCCCTTGCTCTTTTTGATATGGTCCATAATTTTTTCAAGCTGTTTGCGGATGCCCTGGTCTTCTTGCGGTTCTATCCCTGCCGCCTTTTCCATCACGACATCGGAATACATCATAATCAGCCGGCGATAGGCATCGTAAACGAAGCGTGCATCTCCACCACTCCGGTTTATCAGGCCCGGAATGGTTTTTTCGGTCAGGCCTATGTTCAATACCGTCTCCATCATCCCAGGCATTGAACGCCGAGCACCTGAACGCACGGAAATCAGAATCGGGTTGTCCGGGTCGCCGAACTTTTTGTCCATCAGTTTTTCAACCGTTCGCAGGGACTGTTGGACCTTCTCCTTCAATCCTTTCGGATAGGTTCTTTTGTTCTGATAATAGTATGTGCAGACCTCGGTGGTAATCGTAAAACCCGGGGGGACGGGCACGCCGAGCTTAGCCATCTCCGCCAGATTTGCACCTTTCCCGCCCAGCAGATTCTTCATTTTTGCACCGCCTTCGGCCTTGCCCTTCGCGAAGAAATAAAGTTGTTTTCCTGCCATTCTCAAAATCTCCTTCCAAAGTAAAGTTACGGATTCATAAGACCTCAAAAAACCGCTGGACGATGCAGCCCCGTTGGCGCACCAGTCCAGCTTTTCATACCTACTTTCGTAGCCGATAAACGGATGAATGTCAAACTTTTTTCTTTTTTATTGCTCGCGATGACCCATTTACCTAAAGTTACTCTTTGCAATCAGATAGCTATAAAGGAGCCAAAATCTTTGCTCAGAATACTTCTATTTGCAATTTGAGGATTTAGAAAATGGCCTCAGTCCCCCTCATCACTATCACCGTACCCAAACCTCGGAATTGGAAAACGACAAAGAAGACAGAAGTACTACGCCAAACAATGATTTTTTTTCAATCGAATTGCCGAGGGAGCTATTTGAGTTGAACCTATTCGCAAAGCGGTTTTTGCGTCACAACCAGTGAGCTACTTGTGTTTGCCCCCGTAGAATTTATGAATCTGCTCCCCCATATAGATAAGGTTTTCCCCTATTTCCGGCTCCTTTTCGACGTATTTATATATACATCTATCCATTTCATCAAGCATTCCGATGGAACCATAGTATTTTGCTGCGGTTCGCCAATCTTCCGGCTTGTTACTGTTAGCCAATTTCTCTGCCTGTTGCAGAGCCAGCGATTTATAGGTTGAATTACTCAGGTCGTGGTGCTGATAGCCGCCAAACGTCATATCGCTTATACAACCGCCCCAACCAAGAACCAATCCAGAAAGGATAATCAAAGCTGCCACAGTAGTTGTGATACCTTCTTTTCTGTTTGGCAGGCCGGTTCTCACAGGAGAGGCCGGCGTGCGCCTTTGTGAAGCATTCATGCCACCTGCTTTCATTGTCCTATCCCTGCAAATTATACTGTGAACCAGTATAGACTACTATATTTCATTCATCATCCCTTTCCAAAATTGTTACCTGACATTTCCCATATACGCTATGGAAAATACCCGTATGCCTTATAATTGCACATTATATCTGAAGTACTCCCACTTGTCCAGACCAAATTTGGTCCGGGAATTCTGCCGGAGTGGGGGTGCAGTATTATATAGAACTTGTTCCCCAGTTACCTAAAGAGGCCATTGCTCTGAAGGGGTTCGCGCGGCCTTCATATACTTTTCAATCCTTGTAACTATTTCTGGATGCTGGCCCGCCAGACGTATGGCGGGCTGGTTGGCAACATTGTGCTGCTCGCCAATGTCGGTTTTAAGATTGTAAAGTTCCATCGGCCCATCGGGGTTCTTGGCAACATTGAGACGAACGCCCTTCCAGTCGCCCATTCGCACCGCCTGTTTCTTACCCTGCTCGTGAAATTCCCAGTAAAGAAACTCGTGCTTCTTTTGTCTCTCAGGTTTGCCTAAAAGCGTTGGAAGTATGGAGATGCCGTCAATATCTTTTGGAGTTTCTATGCCGACAAGTTCACAGCAGGTCGGCAGAAAATCCCAGAATGCCGAGATGTGGTTGGTCTTTGAGCCGGCTTTTATTTTGCCTGGCCAGCGGGCAATCATCGGCACACGGATGCCGCCTTCGTATAAGTCGCGTTTGTAGCCTTGCAGCAGGCCGGAACTTTTGTTGAAAGCCGGGTCAGCGCCGCCTTCTTTATGCGGGCCGTTGTCGCTTGAAAACATTACTATTGTATTATTGTCTATTCCAAGCTCTTTGAGTTTCGCCATTATTTTCCCGATGTCACCATCCATCCGGGTAATCATAGCGGCGTGGCCTTTCTGCGGCGGCGGCCAATCCTTGTCGGCATATCGGCCCAGTGAAGGCACTTCCATTCCATTTTGTCCTGCCTCATTGTTGGCGTGCGGAATTGTATAGGCCAGATATAAGAAAAATGGCCTGTCTTTATTTTGCTCAACAAAGGTGAGCGCTTCTTTGGTAAATAGGTCGGGAGAGTAAGTTACTTTACTGGCCGATTCTCCCCAGCCGCCCGGCTCCGGTTTGGGCAACTTGTTGCCCTCTATGGGAACTCTATCCTCATTTCTCCATAGAAACTCCGGATAGTAATTGTGGGCGTGTCGCTGGTTAAGATAGCCGAACCAGTAGTCGAAGCCCTTTTTGTTGGGGATTCCCGTCGTGCCTGCCTCGCCGAGTCCCCACTTGCCAATGATGCCTGTTGTGTATCCGGCTTTTTTGAGTAACTCCGCTACGGTAACATCTGATGGCCGTAAAGGAATGAGGGCATTGCCCCGGATGTGGGCGTGGCCTGTGTGCAGGCCGGTCATTAGACAGCAGCGAGATGGCGCACAGACCGTGCTGCCGGCGTAATGGTCGGTAAATTTCATCCCCTCCGTGGCCATTCGGTCTATGTTCGGTGTCGCAATTTCTTTCTGTTCATAGCAGCCGAGGTCTCCATAACCGAGGTCATCTGCTAAAATGAAAATGATGTTGGGGCGCTTGTGCTTACCAGTCTGCCCGAAAGCAGGCCAGGAGGTGTTTGCACATCCTTGTATTATTGCTGCTGCTACGCCGGAGCCGGCAATTCTAAGAAAATCGCGTCGGTTCATAAAATCTTGCTTCCTTGTAATTCAGTTAAACTTCCAAAACATTGCTTACCCGCCAGTGGAAACCTTGCCCACGCCGCGTTTAGCAAGTTCCTTGAGTTCGTCAAGGTAATGTGAGTAAACACCGCGGGGGTCGGTGTTGTGTTTCTTACATAGCGAAGCCGCCATACCTACCAGCTCGCCCATCATACCGCAGGTCCGCATCACCCGCACGGCGCCGAGTCCCTCGTGGGTTACGCTTATATCGCGTCCTGCCATAAACAGATTCTCAATATTGCGCGAATACAGACATCGATAGGGAATCCAGTAAGGTTTGTTGTATTGCGTATAGTTTGCCTTCGAGATGAATGCATCGCCTTTGAAGGAACCCTCATACGCAGGGTCAGGCAGATGAAGGTCGATGGTCCAGGTGCAGGGGACAAACGCATCAGGATATTTGACAGCGTTCAGGAAATCTTCTTTGGCCAGAATGATGTCGCCGAGCAGTCGGCGTGACTCGCGCTTGCCGGCGATGTAGGCGGCCCAGTTTAGCTTATGGTTTGGATACAGCTTCTTAATGTTTTTCAATGCGTCCCACGCGCCATACATTGCCCGCAAATTCAAGTCGCGGATGCATTCGGCCTTTTCGATAGGATTGTAGTAGAAGCCGCTTTCCCAGAACCAGACGCCGAGCTGCTCTAAAGATGATGGAAATGGCTTGTCGCTCAAGTCCAGCGCCCACGGACATCGCGGGAACGACACCGGCGAACCAGTATCAACCACATTCCACAGGTTGCTTATCCCCATATGCCCATACCCGTCGGGTGTCATCTGGTACTCGGCCCCGGCCAACCACCCAATGCAGCCATCGCCCGTGCAGTCGGCAAACCACCTGCCTCGAAACCGCAGTCGCTCTGCCGTGCAAACGTTCTGTGCAACCACTGACACAATCTTCGTCAAAGGCGGACCATCTGTCTGGACCCCATTAGCTCGATATCGCAAAAATAGCCTGATATTCTTGTGCGATTCCACCAATGCGATGCGCTTCTGGTCCTCGTAGATTTCTGATGAGTTTGCCGGGCCAACGTGGGCTCGCCTGGCCGGTTCTATCTCCCGCACAATATCTCCTATGCGCGGGTATGGCTCGAAGTTTGTCTCGCCGTTTAGCCAGACCCGCACCTCCGAGCTGTTGTTTCCGCCAAGCACAGGACGATCTTGAATCAATGCCACATCGAGTCCCAGGCGAGCCGCTGAAATGGCGACGCAGGTGCCCGCCATTCCGCCGCCGATAACGATAAGGTCAAATTGCCCTGCATCTTGCTCCTTCTCAGGTAGTCCCAGCGACTTTTTTCTAAAGACCGCCAATTTCTCAAATTCATTTGGTGGAACAAAATCCGAATCGGTGGTGAAAATAATTGCATCACATCTGCCCTCAAAACCTGTCAGGTCGTGCAGCGCAATAGTAACTTTTTTTTCTGCAATCTCGACTGTGCCGCCATTTTGCCAGTGCCATTGTGCCCCTTCAACGCCGAAGATGGTTTCGTGGGGTTTGTGGTCGATTAAAATTTGGAATTTGCCTGGTGCTCCCGGTGCCTTCCAGGACGCTACCCAATCTCGCGTGCGGACCCAGACATGATATTTTCCAGGTTCTGGAAACTCAACTGTTGTTACGGCGTCTTTGACCGGTTCGCCCAGACCGTGGGCCAGCAGAAACGGCGAACCCATCTGGTCCATAAACTGCTGGTCAATCACCCAGCCACCGACATTCTCAAAGCTCTCAGCCTCCACCAATATCATCTGCGCCGGGCCGGACCCGGCAAAGACTGCCTGTTGGGCAGCCGACGGCAAAAAGATAATAAGCCAGACTACACTTAAAATATACATTTCTTGTCTCTTATGTGCTTCGTAATAGTCGGCTGGTAAACTCGGCTTCATTTTAATCCGTCTTTGGCGGACACAGTCTTATAGAAACTTCTGCCATATTATATGGCCCTACATCAGTTTCACAAGAAGCTGTAAAGTAGCAGCCGTTTAATTGTAGATAAAGTATGCCGTTGCCTTGCAATCTTTGTCCACGCTTATTCTTACCCAGTGGGCACTAAACCCGTCAGGGAATTCGTGGTGAGTATAACCCCTTATCGGCACTACAAATGTTCCGTATTCTTTCCATGTTCCGTTACCGAGGAAATCAACCTCAACCTTGAATGATACCTGCTGGTCGCAGTCGTGGGCGAAGTGGACGACCTTCTTGTCAAAGCCGGTCATCAAAAATGGGTCGGATACCGTCCCCGCCTTTACCGACGTCTCCCACCACGGGCCGCCCCAGCCTGAAGGTTTGCCCATTCTCCAGAGTTCGTCAATATTTCCAAACCACAGACCTGACTGAGGCTGGCCTTCATCGTGGTCTATCTGGTCGCCCGCCATCACAAAAAAACCACGCCAACAGCAGAAATCCGGAACGATACGAAGATGTGTGCAGATAGGACGAATACCCCATACCTTCCCGCCATAAGCAAAAGGCGGCAAATCGTAGAACATACCATGTATATCCATCAGATACCGCTCCGTTTGAGCGTGCCGAATCCTCATCCATTCGGTATTCCAGGTATGGTCCCAGCAATGACTTGCCTTCGGCAGCAGGTATCGTGACCACTTGCCGCGATTTAGTACCCGCAAGATAACCGATGATTTATTCCAGCCCGTTGCATAGATTGTAATGCCGCCATAACCTCTGGCTCCTCCACCGTAAACTTCGACAAAGGGATTGCGTTCCACGACCGTCCATTTATTGCCGTCCCACTGGCCCAGACACCCGCCCTGTCGCTCATCAAGAAACTCCGGCTCCTCATACGTATTATTGGCAACGACGACGCAACCGTCGGCGCAGAACCCACCTTTGAAATGCGGCTGGGCACCAGCCGGAGTCTCCAGCTCTTTCATCAGATTGAATAGTTCTTTGGCCTCCAACGTTTTCACATCGACCTCGAAAAGCAAGCCTTCCATAGTAAGGAAATAGACCTTGTTGGCCGGCTCCGTCAGGTGCTGGAAAGTTGCGGTAAGGCGATGGTCTTTCAGCGATTCAATCGTTCGCACATAGCCCTGGGGGTCGATAGCATAAGGGCCAATGAATGCCTGACCTGACTTCCAGTGAACCATCCGGTTGGCAAATGTGCCCGTTACAGAGGCCGGATGATGCCGCATAGTCATATCGTCGCTAATCTCATAAAGCCCCAGACCTTCTCCCTTGATGTGCGAAACATATCCGATGGCCCACAGCTTCTCCGCCCAGGGAATTAGTGCCCCAATGCCTGCCTCAGAATCGCTGCCCAGACCTTTGGCCATCACAGTCATCTTCGGAAACACACCTTTGACAGGGATTGACTGTAATGAAGAGATATCGATGCTTGAGGTTCTGCTGTCCGTCTTTTCAGCCACCGTGACTATCCCCCCTAATACCCCGCTGTGCTGGATTGCAGGCTCCTTTGTGTCTGTATCTCCGGATAGTGCCATTTCGTCATCAAGACCTTGAGTCTGCTGACAGCCGTTACCGAGAGAGACGCTCCACAACATAACCAGAATAAGCCAAAGCCAGCGGCCCGGCCGAGCTTCTGGTATCAGAGGGCCTTTAGCAATTCGTGACCTGTCATGCCATTTCATAGCCATTTCCTCCCATCAAAACTTGAGGGCATTTTGCAAAAAGTTCCCTGGAAAATACGATAGCACAATCTAATTATGCCCGGCGAAATATGTCAACGATTAAAAATTCCGGCAAAACAGGAATTCGCGAACAGAATTTCCGCAGTTCTGAAGTTCCTTTACCACAGGAGAGAAGAACTATGCAGAAAATTGCAATGTCTCAAGCTCACATTATCTTGGTTTGTAGGTGGGGTCGGATGGATTGTAAAATGGTCTTTGAAACCTTAGACCAACCAAAGACCTGACAAAAAGTTAAGCGCCAATTCCCTCTTTGGTGGTCCCGATGGCTGCTTTCCGCTTGGGTCCTTGGCATCTTCCGCAATTGCATATACCAACCAGCTTTAGATGTGATGTCCCGGCAAGTCTCTTTGTCTCAATCAACTTTGCCCCTTTGGCTTCCATCTTGCGAAGTGCCAGTCTTGCCTCTCTTTTATTATACGAACCGACTGCATCGAATACCACCGTAACTCTCTTACCTCGCTGCAGTAATCCCAGTGCCGTTGCTTTAACAGCACCCTCAACACCGGCGCCCATAAGAATAAACTCGCTGGCCTGAACTTCGCTGAGGAGTCTATCAATTCGGGGTTCATCAAACGGGTCAACGCAGCGCTTGTGAAGGATGACCTGTCTGTACCGCCGCAACATATCCCTTGGTAAATCAGTGTTACCATCCGCTGCAAAGCTTATCCTGTTGGCCAGCAGTGTGTACCGCACCTTTTTTTGCCCTTCTGTGCCGTCAATGCAGCAGCCGGTTGTGTTTTTGCCGTTGTTGTTAGAGGGATAGACATCAGCGATAGAAATCACGGGGATGCTTTTGCGTCTGGCCCAGGCCATAACCCGGCGGATGTGCGCCAAAACCCTCCTATGGTTCCTTATACACGCCTTACCAGCCGCCAGCAGGCAGTCTTTTTGAGTATTGACATCTATCACGACCTGTTTGCGACGTGCTCTGACCAATTGCAGAATCATTTTTCAGATTTCCTTACCTGGTCTGTGCGTTTCGGTCCCATAACGAATACGCACCGGCCAATAACCGCTCTACAGCCTCTTATCGAGTGCTATCTGTATCCACTTTAATCGCAATAAAGCTGGAAAGCAATTTCTATCTTCGTCCTGATGGCCGTCTCTATATATAATATGGTCGCTGAAGTCTTGTTGTTCCTTTTAACTTGCGTTTTTTGAGCTAACGTTAGGTCAATGACCCGAATTCTAAAAGAGTATCCCTCAATCGTCTTAAAACCCGAGGAACTGGAGGGGAAAATCGATTTTGTTCGGGTTTTCGGACGTCCCGGCCCGGTCCACGTCGAAATCGGCACCGGGAAAGCTGCTTTTCTGCTCAACCAGGCCAGGACCCAACTGGAGGTCAATTTCTTAGGCATAGAACGGGCGAGTAAATACTATCGCTACGCCGTGGACCGCATCGGCCGATGGGGCCTGACAAACGTGCGAATAGCCCGTGTCGATGCCGCTACATTTTTGGCCAATTCCATCCCGGATAACTCGGTGGACTGCTTCCATATCTATTTTCCGGACCCCTGGCCGAAAAGACGCCATAACAAAAGACGATTCTTCTGCCCGGCAAATCTTCAGCATCTGCTTCGCGCATTAAAGACGGGCGGCCAGTTAAAAATCGCTACCGACCATATTGATTATTTCCAGCAGATACGTGAACTGATAGCCGCCGAGGAAAGATTTGAGGAAATTGAATTCCTCCCTGCCGCAGGCGCAAGCCAGGGCGAATGGCTCGGCACAAACTTCGAGCGAAAATACCTCAAAGAAAATCGACCGATTTATACCCTCGCCGTAAGAAAAACATAGACCGAGTTTGCAAACCCTTCTGATTGATAACTAAAAACGTAAAGTTAAAAATGCAAAACTGTGGAATTCATTAGCTTTTCGCTTTGAACTTTAAGTTTTAAGTTTCCCGAGCTCACCGCCCTGAGCAACGCCGTAGGGCCGTTTTTCAATCTACATAAATCGAGGTAGTTTTATCTCCGACCCTAAGTTCGTGGCGGCCTGGTTTGCAGCGAAGGGTGAAATCTACTTTTTGTGACTTGCCTGCTTGCACCCAGACTAATTTCGAATCGACTGCTTTATCGTCAACAAAAAGGGTGACTATGCTGCCATCAATAAAAGTGGTCGCGATAGTTGCTGTCACAGTGAACATCTGGTCTGCTTTTAATTGTGTTGTGGGGACTTCAATCTTTGTGCATTCAAAGTCGCTTTCTATATTCCAGCCGCCCACTTTTACAAAAGGTGTTGTTTTGCCCAAATCCATCGCAGCAAATCTTGCGCTAACCCTTTTTGATTCACCGGGCAGCAAACTAAAGTAATTATCATCCCAGAAAACCGGTAGTATCTCTTCGCCATTTGGCCCTTTTACCACCGCAAGATGAATAAAAAATGCAAGTTTGGCAGTCGGATTTTCGACTTTAACGTGAACAATACTCTCTGCCCCTTGACTTTCGACCTGGTACGATACATTCAATTTTACGAGCGGCAGCTTGCTCAACGCGGCAAAATCCGACCCGGCTGAAAACCAGTAGAAATTGTCCGACAAAAGCTTGCCACCACTATCTTTTAGTTCAAGCTTGATGAAGAACACATCCGTCAAATTAAGGATAGGGATGCCCTCAGCGGCAAAAATCTTGTTATGCGCATTTCCTCCTATAGTAAAAATTTCCTTGTATGTATTTGCTTCTATGTCGGTCTTGCTATTTTGCTCCAATCTCAATTTCATATCAAAGTCGTACATCCTCGCATGCACCTGCAGGCTCTTTCTCGGCTCAAGGTTATTATTGACTACTGTTACCGTTGGCTCAAGAAGACCCAACTGGATATGCAGCGGCTCGCAAGCCCGCTTGATGTAATAGTAACTGACCATCGGTTTAAGATACCAGTCGAATATCTGCCATTGCACACTTGGCCAGCAGGCGTTTATTTTCCACTGTGTAAATCCGCTTGTGATGTCCCACATCCTGTGGTTTACCGCCTCAAACATCGCACGATGCTGGTCTGCAGTAACCAGATGACCTTTGTAGCAATAGTCGGCAGCGCTTTGCGGCTCGCCATACAGTCGGCGAATCGCCTGGTCGTAATCTTTGTAGTAATGATTTGCCCCGTGGTGTGCCCAGGTTTTGTCCAGAGGATAAGGTGCATTACCTGATGGTTTTTCCAAATCAGGTATGAATCGAGCCAGACTATTGACAGGGGGCAGCGATGCTGAGCCGCTTTCTATCATAAACATCCATTTTCTGTCATTACGGATGAAGCGAAAGTAATCGGAAGGCTCCTTCCAGGTATATGTTGCACCCCAATCGGTCATCCCTGCAGGCAGGTCTTTTTTGAACCATTCGGGCACGTTTTTCCTTTCATCCGGGAAGGTGCCGGAGGGAATCCAGAGACGTGTGCCGTCGAGTTTAATTATGTGTCTGCGCCACATTTCATAGACATCTTCGCGTGTGTCGCCCTCATTCATAGCCATATACAGCCATATACTTGGATGATTTCTGTATCGTTTTATGATGTCGATGGTGCATCGCTCCAGCAGGTCTAAATCTTCAGGATAGCCAGAATTTGGCTGCATCCAGTAACAGCCATAGAAGCAGTTCCCGAACATCAGCCCATATCTGTCACAGGCATCAAGGAACTCATCGGGCGGGTTGGGTATGTCCTCAAAATAGACGAGGTTCAAGTTTGCCTTTGTAAAATATCGGACTTCGGTTTCAATCCTATTTTTATCCCAGTCAAAGAGGATTTCCGGCTGAATATATCCACCTCTGCAGAAAATCTTTTTGCCGTTGATGTTCAGCCTTAACCCATACCAGCCGTCCAGCTCGTGAAGCTCTTTGGTGATTTCTCGAACACCGAAGGTTACACTTTCTTCGTCGGATAGTTGCCCATCCGCGATGAACTGCAAAGAAAGACTGTACAGGTTCTGCTCTCCGTAGTTCACCGGCCACCACAGACTCGGACTTTTAAGCACAAGCTGCGGATATTTTTCGGGAGAAAAGGTTATTTTCTTCGTCTGGCCCGGTTCCAGGTCAACATTTTCTTCAAAATTCACGCCGTCCTCTGCAATTACTCCTCTCAAGACACCCTTCCGAGGAGATGCCGTGACATTTACCAATTCAGCAGATACGGTTAATGAGGCCGGGCTTGTTTTCGGCAAGGGCAGGTCCGTGACAACGAAAGGATTTCTTACATCGACCGGGCCTGTGAAATCAATATAAACATCCTGCAAGATTCCCATATTGCGGTCGGGGACGGTGGGCATGCAATCATAGCCAATCGACATTACCTCAGTGACATCTTTCATAATTTCTTTGTGATAACCGCGGTCACGGCCAAAAACTTCCAGTTGTGTGTCAGGTGTGCCAGGATGGTCCACGGGGTATATCTTTACGCCTAAAACATTCTTTCCGTTTCTGGCACAGTCGGTGACATTAAGTCTGAATCTCTGAAAAGCTCCCACCATCTGTTCACGGTCGGCTATCTTTTTGCCATTGAGCCACACATCCGCCCGATAGTTTATGGCATCGAAATTCAGCCAGATATGTTTTCCTTTGCTCACCTTTGGCAGACTAAACTCCGTCCGGTACCAGTAAGGGTCTTTCCAGGGATTTCTTTTGTCTGGCAAATAACTATATTTGGTTAAGTTATGCTCTTGGTTGAATTCGTCTGAGGAATCCGGAATCAGGAAGCTATTCAGTCCAATTCGCATATCGGGATAGACGCCGTTTTTGATAAGGGCGTTCAACACCGTTGAGGGAACGGCGGTCTTATACCAGCTATCGGGTGTAAATTCGCCGGTTGAGATGACGTCCCCATCCTCTTTCACCAAAGCCGAAGACTTCATAAGCCATTCATCCTTTAGAAACAACCTGGCAATAGCTGAGCCCGATTGCCGGCCTGGTGGTCCCCCGCCCCCAAATGCCGCCCCGGCTAACCAAAGAACGAACATCACATTAAATTCTAAATTCTTCCGCATCCGGAGCCTGTTTATATCCCGCATACATAACACTACATCGCAACTAACCGAATTTATTATGAGTGTAACTTACTTCTCTATAAGAACTTAAATTCTAAATCCGAATATCTAAACTCGAAACAAACTCAAATGCCCAAAACTCAAAACTTGTCTGACGACAGTTAAGATTCAAACTGCTCTATTGAAAAGCCCAACCGTCATTTCGACCGAAGCCCTAAATTTCTATTGTGCCATCGTTAGCATTCCCAGCCGCCACGGGATTTCGCCATACTTTTTCCCCGCCTTATCCTGGTCGCTTACCCCCTGGAACAGAAACCTCAGGTTATTAGGGTCCACCGCGAGGGTTTGGTCGAAACCATCTCGTATAAGCTCGCCATGGCTAAATGAGTCGGTCCAGTGCACACCTGTGTCCGTGGTGTTGGCGGGTCCGGCAAAGGGCTTATCTTTTGTCGCTGCCAGCGGCATCCACTGCCCATCAAGCGTCTCCGCGAGGTAGGCTTTGTAGTATCGTCGGCCATCAGCTTGCGCCTCAACTACGGTCAAAAACTTATCCAGACCTTTTAGATAATATGTGTGACTTGCCTCAAAGATATCGCCTCGCAGCACAACGGTCGGCTGGGACCAGCCGCCGGGAAAGTCTGTCAGCTTCGTTTCCGACCGCCACATCTGTCCATCGAGCGATGTAAAAAATAGATGTGCCCGCGCAGCATCACAAATCACCCAGAAATCTATCCACGCATTCACGTTGTCCGGCTGCTTAGAAAAAAGCAGGACCGGCTTGCTCCACGAATTAGGCTCAGCAATGTCACTCGTTGTCGAATAGGCAGGCTGGAGCGAGGGCTTGCGGGATTCGTCACTCACCTGACATATCAGGAACCATTTTTTGTGAGGCGTGAAATAAAACACCTGTGGGGCGCAGAAATATCCTTCGCTGGGCGTGAGCACATAACGTTTTGCAGCGTTCGCATTCTTCCAATCCTCAAAGCAGATATATTCTATCTGGTGTGACCGCTTTTGACCGCGGATTGTGCAGAACAGGTGCCAGCGGCCCTGGTAGCGGACGATTGTAGGGTCCTTGACTGAATACACCACCTCAGGTGGACGCCGGGCAGGATAGACCAGCGGCGGACTAATCATCCATCTGAATCGTCCATCCAACAAATTCTCAATAACTTGCCGCCTGTCAGATGCAGAGGAAACGGGCGCATTCATATCCCCTGCCAACAAGATTGGTGCGACAAACACTGTTCCAAGCAAAAAAGCTGTCACCTTAAGCATATTTGACCTCCATAGTTTCTGCGAACACGTATTATTGCTTGGCTGAAGATTTTGTGGGCTTTGGTGTGAACCTCTTCGCCAAGTCGTTTATACAGAAAATCGTGCTACATAACGAAAAAGTAATGAGAAGCAGAAAGAATAGCAAGAGTCCACATTGTAAAATTAGCGGTATTTGAAGGACTCAATCGTATGTTTGGTATATTTACAACTAAAATAACCCTTCATCCTTTCGACTTTTAACTTCTTTTCACAATACATAATACGCCGTTTGGGCTATGGCTCTTCCCTTTTTTTAACTTTTAGTGTTGCACTTTTTGCTTTTCGCTTTTTCTTGTTGATTGTTGCACGTGAAACACTTTCTGCCTGAAGCGGCAGGAATTTAGAATTCAGAATAGAGAATTAAGAGTTGGCCTGCCAGAGGTGAGCATTCCACGTTCTTAATTTCGTTCCAAACCCTTCGTCCGCCGATGGCGAACACAAAATGTCATTTTGCCGGCCTCCGCTCCACCTGCTCCACAGGAAAATGGCACAAACTTGTAAACTTTGAGGGACGGAAGTCAGCATAAAGTAAAAAGTTTTTGGGGATTTCCTATGGCAGAGGTGGACAGTCTGTCAGAGGTCCACCGAAGGCGGGTGAATCCTCTCTGACTGCAATCCCCGAGTAGACAAAACCTCGCATCTGCTTCTGTTGATGGGCGCCTGCGAACCTTCTGAGCGCCTGGTAGTGTCCTTTTAACCTCTTTGCAGGGGTTGGATTTATTGGGCGTCCGGTAGCCATTCTCGCAAACCAAAAACTCACCCGATAAGGGCGGGAAAGCTCAAAACAGTGGATCCTTTCCGGCTTCTGATTAGTTCTCACTGTTTCACGTGAAACATTTTTTACCAACCGACCATTTTTGCTAAAACAAAGTTGCAGAATTTCTATCAAGAATCCCGAAATATTATTTGTGTTGTCCCCGGACATCTGGCAGCAGGGGATTAGGAAAAACGGAATGAGTAACAGAGGTTGTGAAGGAGCTTTATATGGTCAACGAAAGAAAAGAAAAACCCAAGCACCTCGGCAGGGGGCTTGAAGCAATTTTTGGTCCTATAATATTTGGCACTACGGAGGCAGAGCAGCCGTTGCCCACACAAACGACTGCCTCTAACTTCCCGCCAGATAAGGAGTTACGAAATTCACTTCAGGAGATAAGGGTCGATGCCATTTCACCAAATCCCTACCAAGCGCGTACTGTATGGGATGAGCAAGAACTGAAAGACCTGGCAGAATCTATCAAGGTCAATGGTGTACTCCAACCTATAATTGTCCGCCCATTAGGGCCTGGGTATCAGTTGATTGCCGGGGAACGTAGATTCCGAGCTGCTCAATTGGCCTCTCTGACAACTATACCTGCGATGGTTCGTCAGGCGACGGATGAACAGATGCTCGAGTGGGCACTAATTGAAAACATACACCGAACCGACCTTAATCCAATTGAGCGCGCAAAGGCCTATCAAAACTACATCAGTACTTTTGCCCTTACTCAAGCCAAAGCTGCTGAACGGCTTGGCGAAGACAGGTCAGTTATTGCTAACTACCTGCGGCTGCTGGATTTACCGGCGGAAATCAAGCAGATGCTGGCTGAAGGCGAGCTAACTGCCGGCCACGCCCGTGCGATTCTTGCCCTGCCTACGGATGAACTGAGGCGGAAACTTGCCAATCGAGCGTTGGCGGGTCGGCTTAGCGTTCGTGAGGTTGAAAGATTGGTCCAAAGGTATCTTGCCGGCACTAGCGAGGCCAGGACTACCGCCCGGTCAAAGCCAGCCCATATCATAGACCTTGAAAGGAAACTAAGCAGTCAGCTCGGCACAAAAGTAACCATCGAGACCCGAAAGAAAGGACAAAGAGGCAAGATAATTATCGAATTTTACTCTCTGGATGAATTTGACGGCATTGCAGAGAGGCTCGGGCTGGTCTGCGGGGAGCAGGTTTGAAAAAAATAGATGGTGAAGATGTAAATCTGGATAATTTTGACGCAACGCCCAAAGTAGTGTGTATAATGGTTTATGTCTGTTGACTGGTTATTGAAAAACAGCGATTAGTTTTTTATTAACATTAGTACTGTCTTGGAGGATATTTTATGAAGCGCTTTGTTACCTTAACGATGGTTTTGTTGCTCGTATCTCTCGCTCTTATTACCACCTTTGCCGTGAGCGAGGGAGCAATTCCTCGGCTTCCTCGACCCAGGCCGCCAGAACAACCTCCGGTCGATTCCGGAAACCTATACGAGGAACCTACCTCGCCAGAGACGCCGGACATTGCAAGACCAAGAACAGAGCCGGACCCGCTTGCTGACCCTAACAAGGTTAAAGCGAAGGTTAGGTCTTTCGAGGGCCTGGAGAAGGCCTTGATGGAGGTGGACAGGCAAAGCCAAAGTGAGCTACGAGAATGGCTGCAAACAACCACTGATAATCGGATGACCCAGGTAAGGGCTGTGGAAAGGCAGGTCAGGGCAGAGCTCAGCTTCATACGGAAACTCGCGGTCGAAGAGAAAGCGGTAAAGACGGTGGCGGCAATCGATGGTCTGACGCTAAATAGACAAGAGCGCTCCAGAAAACTTCTCAGAAAAATGGAAGAGGAAGCAAAAGCCCTAAGACAATCCAGAAGCATACGCGGGCGCACCCGCGACCTGCCGCAGGAAAATGTGGGGGTTGCAGGGCAAGATGTGAATCAGCCCAGACCTCGCCCTCGCAGACGCTAATCGGTCCGTGGCTCGCCAGCCAAGCCATAAGTGACGAACCAGGAACTTGACAGTTTTGAGCCTTCAGACTTCGACGTGAGCCGGTTCCATTGAGCTCACCGAAATGCTTAGTCGAACGTTTTAAGTTTTGAGTTTCATAAGGCGGGCATTCAGATACCAGACCCTTTCCGGTTTCAGGCCGCCAGAGGCAGGGTTGTAGTCCTGACAGGGACGTGAATATGAAAGGACGATTGGCTGGAAAGGTGGCAATAGTAACAGGAGCCAGCAGGGGGATTGGTCGAGCTATCAGCATTGCATTGGCGAAAGAGGCGGCAACGGTTGTCTTAGCTGCACGCTCAAGGCGGAAACTGCAAGAGACTTCTAACCAGGTGACAGAAACAGGAGGAAAGGCGGAGGTTGTCGTTACCGAGCTGACCGAAGAAGAGTCTATCAAAAATCTCGTCAGAGTAACCGGCGAGAAGTTTGGCCGACTTGATATACTGGTCAATAACGCCGGCATCACTCACTCGGCAAAGTTGGAAGAGACCGCGACCGAAGACTGGGACCGCTGTATGCGGGTCAATACACGTGCACCGTTTATTCTGCGCAGAGAAGCTCTGCCGCTATTAAGAAAGGCAAAAGCGGCTCATATTATCAATATTGCATCGGTTGTGGGGGTCAAGGGTTATCCGCTTCAAAGTGCCTATACTGCCTCTAAACATGCCCTTCGCGGGATGACAATATCATTAGCGGAGGAACTTAAAGGTTCGAATATTCGGGTGCATCTGCTTTGTCCCGGTGGAGTGGATACGGAACTGGTCCGGAAGGTCCGGCCAGACATAAAGAAGAATGAGCTTATCAAACCGGAAGAAATCGCTGAACTGGTTGTTTATCTTGTTACGCATAAAGGCAACGCCGTAATAGATGAGCTGCACATTCGAAGAGCGACTTCATCGCCGTGGTTCTAAATCAGCCGTTAGTAGTTGGTCGTTAGTGAATAGTCGGTCGGACTGCTGAAATATCTGCTAAAAGAAAGATCGCTATGCGAGTAGTTGTACAAAGGGTCCTGGAAGCTGCGGTTAAAGTCGAGGGACAATTGGTTGGTCAGATTGGCAAAGGATTGTTAGTTTATCTTAGTGTCGGCAAAGCAGACACCCTAAAAGATGCTGAGTTTGTGGCCGACAAGATAGTGAACCTGCGTATCTTTGCTGACGAGGCCGGCAAGATGAATCGAAGCGTGCTCGATGTCGGCGGCCAGGGCGAAGCCCTGGACGGGAGCAAGCCCACCTTCGGCGGGCAGATTTTGCTTGTCAGCAATTTTACTCTTCACGGCGATTGCCGAAAAGGGCGTCGGCCTGGCTTCGACGCGGCAGCCGAGCCGACTCTGGCACAGCAACTTTACGAGAAAGTTGCTGAACTTGTTGGCCAGCAGGGTATCTCCGTTGAAAAAGGGGTCTTCGGCGAGTATATGCACGTGAGCAGCATCAACGACGGCCCGGTAACGTTTTTGCTTGATAGCTCCCGCTTGTTTTAAGTCGGAGACACCCGGCAGCACTGCCACAAACTTTTGCCGGACTAAACAAATTTCGGGTTGCGAACTCTAATAAAAACTTGACAATCAAGGCTGCAGCAATAGACTTAACGGCTTGTTCAAACCGCCGATGGCGGACCGATAATGGGTTTTCAGGAGGTATTTGCTGTGGAAGAGGCTATTGCAAAAGCTGGTGCACTCATCGAGGCGATGGAGTATATCCGCAGGTTTCGCGGCCGCATCGTAGTAGTAAAACTCGGCGGCAGTGTTCTTGATGATGTTTCTCTGCAAAGAAAACTGCTGACCGATATTGCCTTTATGGCTACCGTGGGGATGCAGCCGGTTATTGTGCACGGCGGCGGAAAGGCCATTACAAAGGCGATGAACGAGGCGGGTCTGGAAGCGGTGTGGGTGCAGGGCCGGCGATATACCGACGAGCGAACTTTGACTATAGCTGAGCATACGCTGGTGCACAAAATCAACACACCGATTTGCCAGACTCTCGCAGATCTGGGATGCAACGCGATGGGATTGCACTCGCTGAGCAGTTGTGTGTTGTTTGCCGAAACGCTGAGACTAAATAGCGAGGATGGGCGAAAGCTCGACCTCGGACTTGTCGGACAGGTTACGAATGTAAATGGCGAGTTGCTGAAAACGTTATGTGCGGCGGGGACTATACCGGTAATTGCATCGATAGCCAAAGACAAGGCCGGCGGAAATTTAAACGTCAACGCCGATAGCGCAGCCGGCAAGGTTGCTGCAGAGGTTGTCGCTGAAAAGCTCGTTGTTGTAAGCGATACCCACGGGATACTAACCGACCTCAAAGACCCTGACAGCAGGGTTTCGAGTCTGAATGAAACGCAGATTAAGAAAATGATTGATGCAGGCATTATCGGGGACGCGATGCTGCCCAAGGTCGAAGCGTGCCTGATAGCACTGGATGGCGGTGTCAAGAAGGCGCACATTATCGATGGCCGAATTCCTCACTCGCTGCTATTGGAGATATATACTGACAAGGGGATTGGGACGGAAATAGTAAGAAACTAAAAACTTAAAGCGAAAAACGCAAAACTGAGGAAGGGGTAAATCATAAATTATGAAAACACAGGAGACTATTAGTTTATTTAACAAATACGTTATTGGCAACTACCGCCGGCTACCGCGAGTTATCGTCAAGGGCGAGGGCTGTTACCTGTATGACGCTGACGGCAACAAGATACTGGATATGTTTCCCGGCTGGGCTGTCAGCGGGATAGGACATTGCCACCCGAAGGTTGTTGAGGCAATCCGCAAACAAGCTGGTGAGCTTCTGCACATCGATAATACCTTCTGCTCCGAGCCGCAGGGAAAACTCGCAAAGCTGTTGAGCGAACGGGCCTTTGGCGGAAAGTGCTTTTTCTGCAATAGCGGCGCTGAGGCCAACGAGGCGGCAATGAAGCTGGCGCGTTTGTACACTGCGCCAGAAAAATATAAATTCATCACCGCTGAGGGCAGTTTTCATGGGCGGACCTTTGCGACCGTTACGGCGACCGCTCAGCCAAAGTATCACGAAGGATTTTTACCGCTGTTGCCGGGCTTTATTTATGTGCCGTTTAATGATATTGGCGCGCTGGAGTCGGCCTTTAGCAGTGAAGTGGCAGCGGTTATGGTTGAGCCGATTCAGGGTGAGGGCGGGATAAACGTTGCCACGACTGAGTATCTGCAGGCGATTCGCCGGCTCTGTGACCAGAATGGGGCCTTAATGATTTTAGATGAGGTCCAGACCGGAATAGGAAGGACCGGTAAATGGTTTGCATACCAGCATTTTGGGGTTGAGCCGGACATTATGACGATGGCGAAGGCCCTCGGCGGCGGTGTTGCGATAGGGGCTATGATGGCCAGAGAAGAAGTCGCCGCGGTGCTATCTCCCGGCAAGCACGCTTCCACTTTCGGTGGAAATTGTTTGGCGTGTGCTGCCGGCATTGCGGTCATTGAGGCGATAGAAGAAGAGGGTCTTCTGGAAAAGGCCGCTGAGCTTGGCCAGTATGCGAAAGGTAAGCTCGAGCAGTTAAAGCAGAAGCATTTTATTATCGACAGTGTTCGCGGGGTGGGTCTAATGATTGGCGTTCAGTTGACCGGGCCCGGCAGCGAGATAGTGGACAAGTGTTTGGAGAAGGGCCTACGGATAAATTGCACCAATGAGACGGTTCTGCGGTTTATGCCGCCTATGATTGTTACCAGGAACCAGATTGATGAGGCTATTGATATTCTTGATGCTGTTTTGAGAGAGAATAAAAAATGAAGGATTTTATTTCCATAATCGATTGTTCCGTTGAGCTACTGAAAGAGCTGATTCGGACGAGTGCGCGACTGAAGAGTTTGTACAGCGTTGGCGGGAAGGATTTGTGCCTTGTGGGGAAGACTTTGGCTATGCTTTTTGAAAAGCCGAGCTTACGGACCCGCATTAGCTTCCATGTTGCTATGACGAACCTGGGCGGCAGTGCCATCTACGTTAAGCCCGAAGACATCGGGGGTATCGGCGAGCGCGAGCCAATCAAAGATATGGCGCGGGTCCTTAGCCGATATGTCGATGGTATAATGGCACGCACCTTTGAGCACAAGACCATCGTGGAGCTGGCAGAGTTTGCGACGGTGCCGGTGATAAACGCCCTGACGAACTGGTCGCATCCCTGCCAAGCAATGGCCGATGTGCTTACGATTCAGGAGCGCGTGGGGAAAATAGAGGGCGTCAAAATCGCCTTTATCGGCGACGGTAATAACGTGGCCCGGTCGCTATGCTTTGCCAGCGCCAAACTTGGTATGAAAATGGTTATTGCTTCGCCGCGAGGATATGAACTGGATGCTGAAACAATCAACAGGGCAAACAAAGTATCGCCCGGTTGCGTCCGGCAGACAAACGACCCTGGGGCGGCCGTTCTTGGTGCGGATGTTATCTATACAGACACGTGGGTAAGTATGGGGCAGGAGGAAGAGAGCCAAAAACGCTTGGTGGATTTTGCGGGTTTTCAGGTGAATGCCCAGTTAGTCAAAACGGCGCCAGCTAAAGCTGTGATTATGCACTGTCTGCCGGCCCATCGCGGCCTTGAAATCACCGATGATGTTGCCGAGTCGGCCAATTCGATTATGTTCGACCAGGCCGAGAACCGACTGCACTTCCAGCGGGCGCTACTGAAGAAATTATTGAGCTAATCGAACTATGACACATCATAAAATTATTATCGGCGATTCGAGGCAAATGGCGGAGGTAGCGGACGAATCCGTCCACCTGGTCGTTACATCTCCACCATACTGGCAACTAAAGGATTATGGCAACGGCGGCCAAATAGGATTTGACGATAGTTACGAAGATTACATCAACAATCTTAATCTTATCTGGAACGAATGCCACAGGGTATTGCACAAGGGCTGCCGGCTGTGTGTGAACATTGGTGACCAGTTCGCACGCTCGGTTTACTACGGCAGGTACAAGGTTATCCCTATAAGGACCGAGATTATCAAGTTCTGTGAGACGGCCGGGTTCGATTATATGGGGGCGATAATCTGGCAAAAGGTTACAACCTGCAATACTACCGGCGGGGCAACAATAATGGGGTCGTTCCCTTATCCACGAAACGGAATCCTGAAAATCGACTACGAATTCATTTTGATATTCAAAAAGCACGGCATCCCGCCCAATGTCAGCAGGGACATAAAAGAAAAATCAAAACTAACAATCGAAGAATGGAACGAATTCTTTGCCGGCCACTGGAATATCCCCGGCGAAAAACAGGATAAACATCTTGCGGTGTTCCCGGAGGAAATACCTCACCGCCTAATCAAGATGTTTAGTTTCGCAGGCGACACAATTCTCGACCCATTTCTCGGCAGTGGCACGACTTCTTTAGCGGCGAGGAACCTTGAGAGGAACTCTATCGGTTATGAGATAAACCCGGAGTTTCTGCCGGTGATAAAGGAGAAATTGGGCATACGGCAGGGAATGATTTATGAAGAAGCTAACTTTGAAGTAATCAGGCAAAATGAAGCTAATATAGACTATAAAGAAGCATTCAAACGACTGCCTTATATTTTCAAAGACCCTGTAAAATTCGATAAAAAAATTGACCCACGAAAACTCCATTTCGGCTCTAAAATCAACAGTGATAGTCAAAAAAGGCAGGACTATCATTGCGTAAAAAAGGTTATTTCTCCTACGGAGCTTGAACTCGATGATGGTCTTAAAATACGTCTGCTTGGAATAAAGGAAAAAACCGAAAAGAAAGCTCAGGCCATTGAATTTTTGCAGTCAAAAACAAAAGGGCAGAAGGTTTTTATGAAATTCGGACAGGTTAAACACGACAGCAAAAATAATCTATTGTGCTATTTATACCTTCAGAATAAAACTTTTATCAATGCTCATCTGGTTAAAGAAGGGTTAGTATCAACCGATACTGAGATGGATTTCAAATACAAAAATAAATTTACAGACACGGCAGAAACGGGGGTATATCGGGGATGAAAATCTATTCAAAGAATTTTGGCAAAAAAGAAAAAGTGTTGAATTATGCCTGCCAAATCTACCAATTATCGCGCCCCAACAAAGTTGGTGCAGTAATGCCCCTGATCAGAGAATGTCAGCCAAAATCTATAGAAGAGTGGGAAAAATGGTATTTGGAAAATGCTTATACTGATGGCAAAACCCCTGCCAAAGTTACAAAAGACGTTCTCAAAGAGCTTGGTGAGAGATTATATGTCAAAATTAAAGAGATAGTTATCCCCGAATGGCAGGAGGCCTTTAGTCAATTAACGCTGCAGGACTGCCTTGATTATATCTATAACCTGACCGTCAACAGAACCTACGACGGCTTTAATAGAGAAAAATCCGTTGTAACCGGAATCTTGGAAAAGAAGTTACCAGATGTCAAATTCGTCGAGTCGGAACCGGAACTTGACCATGCGGGGGATATTGATTATCTGGGTTACGTCGGGAAAAAAGCATTTGGCATACAAATAAAACCTGTAACCGCCAAAGCAAACTTCGGCAATTACTCCCCTTCCGAGAGGATGAGGGCAAGCTTTCGAGAGTTTGAGCAAAAATATGGAGGCAAGGTGTTTATTATTTTCAGCATCGATGATGAGATAAAGAACATAGAGGTCCTCGAAGAGATAAAAAAAGAAATTGCTCAACTCAAGAAACTGCAATAAGGAGGGAAGGATTGAAGGGCCAACGCAGGATACTTGTAGCCACGACTAATCCGGGAAAGCTGACGGAGATAAAGGCGATGTTGGGAGGGGATGTGGAGTGGGTTGGGCTTTCGGATTTCAAAAGTGTCGGCGAAATCAAAGAGGATGGGGCGACGTTTGCTGAAAATGCCCGCAAGAAGGCATTTGGTTATGCAAAGGCAACAGGTTTGTGGACGATTGCCGATGATTCGGGGCTGGTGATTGATGCGCTCGGCGGGAAGCCGGGCGTAAAATCTGCGAGATTTGCCGGCGAAAATCTGAAAGGGGAAAATAGGAAGCTGATAGACCATCGAAACATCGCAAAGGTCCTTACGCTTCTTAAAGGTATCCCCAGGGAAAAAAGAATGGCCAGATTTGTCTGTTGTCTGTGTTTGGCCAGCCCTGAAAAGGTTTTAATCGAAACTGATGGAACAGTGGAAGGTTTTATAATGGAGGATGAAATCGGAGAAAACGGCTTTGGCTACGACCCGATTTTTTTTGTGCCAGCTCTGAATAAGACTGTGGCTCAATTAACTACCGAGGGAAAAAACGCAATCTCGCACCGTGGCAATGCCCTGCGGAAATTAAAACCTTTCCTTGCGAAGATTTTGAAGGGCGTGTAAGGGCGGGGTAAGTTCATCCGTTTATTATTTACATTTTTATCCATTATATGCGATGATTATCGGCCTGCGTTTGTTTTCTCTTGACATTTTGGGAATTTTGAATTTTGTTTTGCGAATGACCGAATAGTAATTAAACCCCACGTGAACAAACCCGGCGTAAAACGCAGGGCTAAATATTAACGACGGACGACTATTTTTATGGCGAAATTGAGTTCATCTAAAGATAGGTCTTTAGTGGTTGTTGAATCGCCGGCCAAAGCAAAGACCATAAACAGGTACTTAGGTGCGGGCTACGAAGTAAAGGCCTCTATGGGACACGTTCGGGACCTGCCTTCGAAAGGTCTTAACGTTGACATAGAAAATAACTTCGAGCCGACCTACGCGGTATTAGCTGGCAAGAAGCGTGTCGTGACGAGTTTGAAGGCGGCGGCGAAAAACTGTGGGAAGCTGTTTCTGGCAACCGACCTTGACCGTGAAGGGGAAGCAATTGCCTGGCACCTTGCGCAAATCCTCGGCGTGCCGGAAGATAAAACTTACCGCGTGATTTTTAATGCCATAACCAAATCGGCCATAAGCCGGGCATTTGCTGAGCCGGGCAAGATTGATATTGATAAGGTAATGGCCCAGCAGGCCAGGCGCATCCTTGACAGGATTGTCGGTTACCAGATAAGCCCCCTGCTCTGGAAAAAAGTTGCGCGGGGTCTTTCTGCCGGTCGCGTCCAATCCGTTGCCGTCAAGATAATTGTCGAAAGAGAGAAGGAGATTCGGCAGTTCAAGCAGGTCGAATACTGGCTCATCCCGGCGGTGTTCACCACCGACTTGCAGAAGGACTACCGCCGGGAATGGCTCGATCTTACAAAGGCCGAAGGTGAGGGGGCGGCGGATGCTTCACAGCGAAACAGATGGTTGGTTGAGCACAACGCCTTTACTGCTGAGTTACATAAGGTTGGTGATAAGAAATTCGAAGCATCCAACAAAGAGCAGGCGGAAAAGATACACAATATCCTTAAGCAGGCGCAGTTTAGTGTCGGCGACATAGAGACCAAAGAATCCGTGTCACGGCCTGCGGCTCCTTTTATAACCTCTACGTTGCAGCAGACAGCCGCGAATCGGCTTTTCTTCAGCGCAAAAAGAACTATGATTGTGGCCCAGCAGTTGTATGAAGGAATCGACCTGGGTTCGATGGGCTTTCTGGGCCTTATTACGTATATGAGGACGGACAGCACGCACATTTCGGGCGAAGCCGTTGAGGAGGTGCGCAATTATATCCGTGGACATCTTGGGCCAAATTATTTGCCGGAGAAACCCAACTTCTATGCTTCCAGAAAAACTGCCCAGGAGGCCCACGAGGCCATCCGGCCGACAGATGTTGACCTGACGCCGGCTGACATAAAGCCGTTTCTTACCGATGAGCAGTTCAAGCTCTATGACCTTGTGTGGCGGCGATTTGTCGCCTGCCAGATGAACCCGGCCAAATGGGATGTAACAAACCTGAATATCGCTGCGGATACGTCACTGGGCCGTTGCTCGTATAAGGCAACCGGGCGAGTGCTGCGCTTTGACGGGTTTACGAAGGTCTGGTCGGTGCCGTCGAGCGAGCAGGAGCTGCCTTCAATGAAAGTCGGGCAGTGGTTGGCAGTGGTTGACATTAAAGCCGAGCAGCATACAACCCGCCCGCCGGCTCGATATACCGAAGCGACATTGGTAAAGGCCCTCGAAAAGGAAGGTATCGGCAGACCCAGCACTTATGCCACAATCATAAGCACCATACAGGAGCGTGGATATGTGGAGCAGAAGGAGAGGAAATTCTTGGCCACCGACCTGGGCGAAATGGTAACAGATAAACTGAACCAGTATTTCCCAAAGATAATGGACATTGCTTTCACTCGCTATATGGAGGAGCGGCTTGATAAGATTGAGGAGCAGCACTTAGACTGGCTAAGTGTCTTGAAAGATTTTTACGGGCCGTTCAAACAGGACCTTGAGAGGGCAAGTAAGCAAATGAAATCAGCTAAATCAGAGGTAACTCCCAGTGAGTATAAATGCCCGCAATGCGGCGAGAAACTTGTCTATAAATTCGGCAAAAAAGGAAGGTTTCTGAGTTGTTCTGGTTATCCGGCGTGCAAATTTGCATCCCCGTGTGATAAGGAAGGCAAAATGGTTGAGGTCAAAGAGAGCGAACAGGAATGTCCGGTTTGCGGCAAGCCGATGGTTTATAGAAATGGGCGGTTCGGTTCATTCTTGGGGTGCAGCGACTATCCGAAATGCAAGACGACTCTGAAGTTAGATAAGCAGGGTAATATCCTGCCTGCAAAAGCGGCGCCTGAGCCGACCAATATCAACTGCTATAAGTGCAAAGATGGCCGGCTGGTTATCAGGCAGGGCAAAAAGGGGCCGTTTTTGGGATGCAACAGGTTCCCGAGGTGCAGAACTATCGTCAGTTTCAAGGAGCTGGACCACTTAAAACAATTGCAGTCAGAAGGACAATGGCCGCCTAAAACAATCGAGCAGGCCGAGGAAGTCCTTGGAAAAAACAAGACCAGAAAAACAGCGGCGCACAAAAAATAGTTGGAGCCGTTGCGCTTCTTCAGGGGTGGAGTATCAGGCGCCTGCCGCAATTTGTTGCGGGCTTAAGGGTGTATAGTTTTTCTTAAAGAATTCTCTGGTCAAACCGAAGACAACCGGCCCTAAAGCGAATAAGGCAATTAAGTTAGGTATAGCCATTAACCCATTTAATGTGTCGGCAAGGGCCCAGACCATTTTCAACTCACCTAAGGAGCCGATTATAATCGGCACAAGCCAGAGAACCCTGTAGATTACCCTGGCTCTGGCGCCAAAAAGGTATGCCGAGCAGGTCTCTCCATAAAAGCCCCAGGCAAGGATGGTATCATAAGCAGTCAGGACCATACACAGCACAACTATGGAGAAGCCTAATTGTTTTCCAAATACGGTTTGAAAAGCGGACATAGTAAGTAACGCGCCGGTTGAATCAGATTTCCATACATCGGTAATCAAGATAGCTATGGCCGTAGCGGAACAGATGACAATGGTATCAACAAAGACCTCTAATATGCCCCACAGCCCCTGTCTCGCCGGATGGTCGGTCTGGGCGGTAGCATGGGCCATAGAAGCAGAACCCAATCCTGCCTCGTTACTAAATACGCCCCTGGCGATGCCCCAGCGAATTGCACCTCGCACTGTTGCGCCCATAAATCCGCCAGTTGCTGCGACCGGCGTAAAGGCAGATTGAAAAATCAAAATCACTGTTGCAGGCAATCTTTGAATATTCAAAGCTATGATGATAACTACCGCTAAAAAATACAGGATGCACATAAAAGGAACGCAGAACTCAGCTACATGGGCGATGCGTTTTAGTCCACCGATGGTGACCAGGCCGACGGCCAGGGTCAGAAGTATTCCTGTAAAAAGCCGAGGGACGTTAAATTCTGTTAGGCCGATAGCGACCGAATTGGCCTGTGTCATATTCCCGATGCCAAACGCTGCGAGTGCGGCCAAAACAGCGAATAGCCCTGCAAGAAATCTGAAGTTTTTGCCCATTCCCTGCCGGATGTACATCATTGGCCCGCCGAGCATTGGGCCAGTCGCCTGACGTGTGCGATATTGTATTCCTAAAACCACCTCGGCAAACTTGGTCGCCATACCTAATAATCCTGAGACCCACATCCAGAATATTGCCCCTGGTCCTCCCGATGCTATGGCGGTAGCAACGCCGGCTATGTTTCCTACGCCTACAGTGCCTGCCAACGCCACGTTCAATGCCGCGAACGGACTTATGTCCCCTTCTAAACCCGCTTTCTTTTTTCTAAGGATTGTTTCGCGGAGCATCGCCCCAAAACGCCGGAACTGAACGAGGCCTGTGCCGAAAGTCACATAGATTCCTACGCCCAGGATAGCTATAATCATCACCGGGCCCCAGAGGAAGTCGTTTAGTTTTGAATTGATTTGAAAAATCAGGTTCAATCTACGTACCTCACTTTTCCGATAGATTCGAAACAGTTTCTTGTGGCCCGTTTCCTGACTATATGAAAGCATCAGTTCTGCATTCTTTGACGGTATTCCAGGGTCACATATTCTGACAGCCGGTACAGAGCTTCGTGATTATAGGGAAACCGGCATTATTCCACAAGCACTTTGCCTGCAAAGCTGGCGTGCATTGTTTCTGGTAGCTTGGGAAAAATAGACTCAAACTTCCCGATTTTTTTGAAAGTTTTTTCAGGTGAGGAATTTTTAAGAAGAAATCTCCCTATGTCTGACGATAACAATGGAGTGTAATTTCCGTTTAACTCGTTAGAACATAAGGAGATAT
>Ga0315280_10000877_pt1 | contig 54302 bp, 39 predicted proteins | sample YL17G06_40_MG_FD_203697 | JGI IMG/M metagenome (GOLD analysis project Ga0315280, IMG submission 203697) | Sediment microbial communities from Yellowstone Lake, YNP, Wyoming, USA - YL17G06_40 | ecosystem: Environmental > Aquatic > Freshwater > Lake > Sediment | place: USA: Wyoming | collected... | reverse complement strand
GTCGCCGTCGTTGTCGTAGCCCTCCTCGCCCAAGAGGCGGTATTGGCCGGGCTCGTCGTCCTTGCAGCGGATCATGAGATTGGGGAAATCGGGGTGCGGCTTCCAGCGGCCGTTCGGGTCGCGCACGCGCATCTGCGTGATGTGGCCGTCGCCGTCCAGGTCGTCGGGCGGATCCTCATCCACCAGGCCGTCCCGGTCATCATCCACCGGCACTTGCCCGCTGCGGGGTGAGTTGGTGCTGTTGGGCCGGTACATGTGCGCGTCGCGCGAGTCGGGGCTCATCATGGGCACGATGTAGAACGCCCGCTGGTCCACCAGCCGGGTGATGAACGGGCTGCGGCCGTACATTTCCAGCAGATACCACGCCGTGTACAGGGCGACCTCGGTTCCCTGGATCTCGTTGGCGTGGATGGCCCCGGCGATGAAGAAGGCGGGCTTCTCGCGATCGCTCCCCTTGTCAAAGCTGGTGACCGTGAGGACCCACATCTCGCGATTCTGGTAGGCACGCCCCGCGCTCTGGAGCCGCGCCCGCTGCGGATGGGCCGCGGCCATGGCCTCCAGGAGCTTGCTGACCTGGGCGTAGTCGTGATACACGTTCCACTGGGCGGGAACCTTGGGATCGGCGGGTGCCCCGGCGGGCTGATACGGATTCTTCGGCCCCGCCGCGGCAGATGCCGCCGTCCAAAGCCCTGCCAACGCTGCCGCGATGAAGACCGCCCGGTGCAAATGGATCGAGAATTGTATCACGGTTTTCCTCCCTTCGCAACTCCTCGCAACTGAATCGCGGTCTGGCGCGAGCCAACGGCGGGCAAGCCCGCCCGCTACGCACTCTTCCGTTCATCATTCATCAATCATCATTCATCATTCCCATCGCCCGTCACCCGTCACCTGCCACCCTTCACCTTGACCGACTTCGTGACCGACCCGACCGAAGCGCACCACGCGCGGAGCGTCAACACCGCCTCCTTGCCCGGCTCGGTGCGGACCAGCCATTTCGGCTCTGCCTTGCCGCCATTGCCCGGCAGCGTGGGGAGTTGCACGCGGGGATGCCCGGTCACCAGGCTCGCGCCGGGTGGCAGATCGATTGCGGCTTGCAGCAGGAGCGGCTCGTTGGTCATGCGGCCCATCGCCGAGACGGTCGGTAAGTACCCCCGGTTGACCACCAGGGCCGTCACCCGCCAGACCCCTTCGCCCAGCGGCTCGGTCTTCACCTCTTCAATCGCCAGGTCCGGCAGCAGTTCCACCAGCCGGCGAAGGAAACGCCAGTGCTTATCCGCCAGCGGCTCCAGTTCCTCGGCCGGCGGATTGAGCCGCACCAGCGGCTTGAATCCTCCCACCTCGACCTTCCGGCCCGGAAAATCGGGGTGCGCCACCGGCTTCCAATCGACGAAGCCGTCGATCTTCTTCTCGGCAAACCACCGCAATGCGCTAAGGTCCTCGGCGGCCTGCTTGGCGTCGGCTTGCTGCTCATCGGGTGTTCTCTCGGGGCCCGCGACAGGCGGCTTTCGCCCCCGCCGCATCGGGCCCTTCGCCTCCGGCTTGCTCGGCGGCGGTTTCGTGCCGGGCTGAACGTCCTCAGGAGCATAGTTGCCAACGGTTCCCAGTGCCAGCGGCTCGGTCAGGAGACCGGCCACAACGGTCGGCTTCGGTTCACCTGGCTTCGCAGCCGGCTTGGGCTCGGTCTTCGCGTCCGGCGGGCCGACCTGCGGGATCCACCAGCCGCGGCAGGCGAACGACCACCGGCCGTAATGGAAGTAGGCCCACTCGCTGAACGAGCCTTGCCCCGCCGGAGATTCCGGGGCATCCTTGCCGCCGTGGATGCCACGGTACTGCTCAGCCACGTAGTCGAAGTACGGAGCATCGGCCCCCAGCACGCTCGTCTTGACCCGCTGCGCCTCAGCCGCCGGATTCGGCTTCCACGGCCTCATCAGGTTGTCTTCCGGCGTGAAGCAAAGGACCGCGGCGATGTTCGTATGGTTGAAGCAGAAGTCGGCCACCGCCCGCGTCTCCACCTCGGAGACCTGGTGCGGCCCGGCCCCGCGCTGGAAATACGGATAGCGGAAGGGGAAGTTGCGGTTGATCTCGGTGCCGCCCGGCGGGTCCTCGCCCTGCTCGCCGTCCTTGTCGTTGTCGATGCCTTCGCTGTAGACCAGCCACCGCCCACGCTGGTTCTTCTCGCGGTCGGCCCGCACGAGCACGCGAGGGTCCTTTGGGTGGGGCATGTGCGTGCCTGCCGGGTTTTCGACCCGCATCATCGTGATCAGCCCGTCGCCGTTGAGGTCGTCGGGCCCGTCTTCGTCCACCAGTCCGTCGTGGTCGTCGTCGGTCGGGCGCTCGTTAGCGGCCCGCTCCCAGTACGGGCGGCGGAACAGCGCCTCGCACGCATCGGGCGACGGCCTGGGAATGAAGTAGAACGTGACCCGCTCCAGCATGGCGGCGACCGCCTTATCGCTTGCGGCCTGATCGACCAGGCGTCGCGCGAGCCGCACGGCCAGCTCGCTTCCCATCAGGTGCGGCGGGTGGACGCCGCCGACCACGAGGAACGCCGGCCTCTCGTCCCGCTTGCCGACGCCGATTTCCAGCACGTACACCTCGCGGCCGCCCAGGGTCCGGCCCAGCGACCGCAGCGAGGCGAACCGGGAGCCGGCAATCGACTCAAGCTGTTTGCGGTAGGTCTCGTAGTCGGCATAGCCTTTGAGGATCGGCTCGCCTCCTCGCGCGCTGGAGGCCAGGGCAAAGACCAGGGCAGCCCAAAACGCCGGGCCGAACCGCCGGGAGCACGGGGAGGATCGCATGGGAGGACATCTCTGGAATTCGGGAAAAACACCTGCCTTATACAATAATCGTCGCCGCGCCGGATGCAAGGGTCCCGTCTGCGATCGACGCGGAACCCTGTTGACATCCGCCTCGCCGCGGATTCTGCTGGTGTACCGTGGGACAGCCGCCCTCGGCTGTCCGAAGGACCGCACAGTCGGGGGCGGCTGTGCCACGTTGTTGGAAGCGAACCGGAGGCGGTGCTTATGCGACGGGCTCTCATTGCCGTAGCGGTTGTCGTTCTCGCGTTACGAATTGTTGATCGCGGTGCCCGTGCGGCGGGTACACAGCGTGACGCAACGCCCCCGCGGCCCAACATCCTGTTCATTCTCTCGGACGATCAGGGCTGGGCGGACGTGGGCTGGCACGCAGCGGAAATCAAGACGCCCAGTCTCGACCGGCTCGCCGCGGCGGGGGCGAGGCTGGAGCAGTTCTACGTGCTGCCCGTCTGCTCGCCGACCCGGGCAGCCCTGATGACCGGCCGCTACCCCATGCGCTACGGCCTCCAGACGGACGTCATCCGCCCTTGGGCCCAGTACGGATTGCCGCTGGAAGAACGCACGCTGGCCCAAGCGGTCCGCGAGGCGGGCTATACCACGGCCATCTGCGGGAAATGGCACCTCGGCGCGCACCAGCGGGCGTATCTCCCCACGCAGCGCGGCTTCGATCATCAATACGGCCACTACTGCGGGGCCATCGACTACTTCCAGCACACTCGCGACGGCGGCTTCGACTGGCACCGCGACGACCGGGTCTGCCGCGACGAGGGCTACAGCACGCTGCTCCTGGCGCGCGAGGCCGTGGGCCTGATCCAGAAGCAGCCCAAGGACAAGCCGCTCTTTCTGTACGTGGCCTTCAACGCGGTTCACGCCCCGCACCAGGTGCCGCCGAAGTACAAGGAGCCCTACGCCCACCTCCAGGAGCCGCGCCGCACGTACGCCGGCATGGTCGCGGCGATGGACGAGGCCATCGGCCGGATCCTCGCCGCACTCGATGAAAAGGGGCTCCGCCAGAACACGCTGATCATCTTCTCCAGCGACAACGGCGGGCCCAACCCGGGGCGCGTCACCAGCAACGGCCCGCTCCGCGCCGGCAAGGCCACGCTCTACGAGGGGGGCGTGCGAGTGTGTGCCTGCGCCGCGTGGGACGGGCACATCCGGCCGGGCACCGTCGTCAACCAGCCCATCCACGTCGTGGATTGGTATCCCACCCTCCTGAAACTGGCCGGTGCCTCGCTCGACCAGCGACTCCCGCTGGACGGCCGCGACGCGTGGCCGACGATTACCGAGGGCAAGCCGAGTCCGCACGCGGAAATCCTGTTGAACACAGAGGCCCACCGCGGCGCGATCCGCGTCGGGGACTGGAAGCTCGTGCTCGGCCGCCGCGGCGCGAAGGCTGCGCCTGATGGCTCGACGCCGGCCAAGGCGATGGGAAAAAAGGTCAAAGGCAAGAAGGCCAAACAGCCGTCGCAAGGGGAAACGATCGAACTGTTCAGTCTTGCGGCCGACCCCGGCGAGAAGAACAACCTCGCCTCCGCAAATCCGGAGAAAGTCAGGGAGCTGCGGGCCCGGTACGATGAGCTGGCCCGGCAGGCCGCGCCGCCGAAGAACCAACCTCCCCAGCCCGGATTCCAATCGCCGAAGGTCTGGGGCGAGGCAGAGTGAGTCAATCCCTCGATCACGGAAAACCGCGACTGCGGGGCCGCCGTGAAGCCCGGGGGGCCCGACGGTCAGTCTGCCTCTTACGCAACCTTGTTTGCGGCTCGACGGGCGGCCTCTCCGCTGGCCCCGGAGGGCTTTCGCCGCTGCGCTTTGCCGCTCTGCTTCTTCGTTGCCCGGCCCGTCCGTGCGTTTCCGTTCGCCGCTGCCCCGTCGGGCGGCCCCTTCATGCTGCTTTCGCCGCCGGCGAGATCGATGCCGAAGACCGCGCCGACGTCCGCGGTCGCCAGCCGCCTGGATTTCCCGCGCCACGTGGCCGCGACCATCGCCTTTTCGGCGTCGGCCGCAATCAACTCCTCGTGGTCCACGCCGCGGAGGGTAAACAAGAGATCGGGCTTTTCGTCCAACCGCGCCCCGACGCCGTAGAGGACTGCGGCGACGTGCTTGCACATCACGGCCCAGTCGGGGCAACTGCACTGGAAGGACATCTCCCCGGGCAAGGGGAACAGGCCGTCTTTGCGATCGGTGACGACCGCCATGACGTGGTCCGACAGTCGGCCCTGAAGCAGTTCCAGCAGCGAGCCGATTTGTCCGGCGCACCGCCCCTTGATGGCCTTCCACTTCTTGCCGGGCAGGGGTTTGATCTTGACGCTGACCGTGTATAATTCCGAGCCGGCGACCTTGGCCTCGACGCGGGCCTTGGAGAGGGCCAAGTGGCAGACCGACCCGTTCCGTACGTAGGTTCGTCCGCGGGGAAGGCGGTTCTCGAAATCGCTGAAGGCCTCCAGATGGTTGCACCAAGCCCCTCCCCAAAAAGTCTTGGCGATCTTCCGGCCTTGGATTTCGATCGGCTGGATGCTGACTCCCTTCTTTCGCAGGGATTCCATCTTCCGCAAGGCCCGGCGCCGCCGCTCGGCGACGGGGACGTAGGGCCTCCAACTGTACCATCCCATGGCAATCTCCTCGTGTCGGTTTTGTGGGGCAGGTTGCCAACCTGCCCCACGTCCTGTTGGTCGTTTGCAGCGAATCGGTCCGTCAACTGAAATCTTCCGACGCGGCGGCCGCCACGTCAAGCGACACGAAGCGGATCAGCTCCGCATCGGTCATTTCGGTGAGCATCCTCTCTGCGCCTCCTTCGAGCACGTCGGACGCCAAATGCCTTTTCTCTTCGATCAGGGCGTCGATCTTCTCCTCGATGGTGCCGCGGCAGACGAACTTGTGGACCAGGACATTGCGCCGCTGGCCGATGCGGTACGCCCGGTCGGTGGCCTGATTCTCGACCGCCGGGTTCCACCAGCGATCGAAATGGATTACGTGCGAGGCGGCCGTCAGGTTCAGGCCCGTGCCGCCTGCCTTGAGCGAGAGGACGAAGAACGGCGGGCCGTCGTCGCGTTGGAACCGGTCGATCAACGTCTTGCGCCGGCCCACGGGCGTCTCGCCGTGGAGCACCAGTCCCGGGCGGCCGAAGACCGGCGAGAGGAAGCTTGCCAGCGGATCGGTCATCTCGCGGAACTGGGTGAACACCAGCGTCTTCTCCTGACGCGAGGCGATCTCTTCGCAAATCTCGGCCAGGCGCCCGAACTTGCCGCTTTCCTCGGGCAGGAAGCGGCCGTCGCCCAGAAATTGGCTGGGGTGGTTGCAGAGTTGCTTGAGCCGCATCAGGTAGGACAGCACCAGGCCCCGCCGCTTCACGCCGTCCAACCCCTCCAGCGACTCGGCTAGCTCCCGTACGAGCTTGGCGTAGAGGGCCGCCTGACGCTTGCTCAGCCCGCAATAGGCCCGGACTTCCGTCTTGTCGGGCAGATCGTCGATGATGCGGCGATCGGTCTTCAGCCGCCGGAGGATGTAAGGGTGTACCAGATTGCGCAGCGGGGCGTAGCGGTTCTGCTGGCGCGAGTCGAGCGCCTTGACGAACTCCTTGAACCTGTTCTGCGTCCCCAGCAGACCGGGACAGAGGAAATCAAACAGCGACCACAGGTCCGCCAGGCGGTTCTCCACGGGCGTGCCGGTCAGGGCGATCCGCCCATCGGCCTGGAGCTGCTTGACCGCCTTCGTCTGGCGGGCCCCCGGGTTCTTCACGGCCTGAGCTTCATCCAGCACCACGAGTCTCCAGCGCGTCTCCAGCAACCACTTCTGCCGCAGGAGCATACCGTAGGTGGTCGCCACGACGTCAACGTCGCCGATCGCCTTGCCTTGGCTCTCCGTCAATCCGGACAATTCCTCCTTGGACGCCAAGGAGGGATGTACAAACCTGACCCGCAGCGCGGGGGCGAAGCGCGCGATCTCCGCTTTCCAGTTGGCCAGCAGCGAGGCCGGCAGGACCAAAAGCGAGGGCTTGGCGACCTCGCCGTTTTTCAACGCCGCGAGGAGCGCCAACACCTCGATGGTCTTGCCCAGCCCCATATCGTCCGCCAGGCACGCGCCCAGTCCCAAGCTGGAAAGGAACCATAGCCAGTCCACGCCCGTCTCCTGGTACTTGCGCAACGTGGCGGTAAGTCCGGTGCCCGGCTTGATCCGCTGGAGCATGTCGGGGTTTCGCATCTTCGCCAGTACGTCGCCGAGCCACGTGCCGGCATGGATGAAGGACCACTCGCCCTGGGCGCGTCCGTTCGGTTCCTCGGCGCCGAGGTCGGCCGGGGCGCCGGCCAGCAGCCGCATCCCCTCGACGAACGAGAGTCCGGCCTGGGCTTGTTTCTCGATGCGTTTCCAGTGCTGGAGGGCCTCCCGGAGCTTCTCGCGATCGACCTCGACCCACTGACCTCGCAAGAGCACCAGGCCGTCCTCGCAGGCCATCAGCGCGCGCCACTCGGCCTCGGTGAGTTCTTCGTCGCCCAAGGCTCGCTGCACCTTGAAGTCGAGCATCGCCCCGGCGCCGAACTTCCCCTGTCGCTTCTCGCCGATCGTGACGCCCACGCGGGGCCTCGGGCGCTTCTTCCACCAGTCGGGCAGCCGCACCAGGATCCCGCTTTCTTCAAAGACGGGAACTTCCTTCAGGAACCGATAGGCCTGGCGAGGCGTCCACGCCAACGGATGGTAGAGGTCCCCCGAGTCGATCAGTTCCCGCACCAGCTCGCTCTTCCAGGAAGCCAAGTCGACCGGCGCAAGGAGGCGGACCAGGGCTTTGCGGTTCCGCACGCCGGCCAATTCCCGTAGGGCATGGCCCAGCGGCTGATATTGAATGCGCGAGCCGGCCGTGATGCCGGGGGCGTACGTCGCCAGGAAGGCAAACGGATAGTCCTCGTCGCGCCGATTCTCGGCCAGGTGAAAACAGACCCGCCCGACCTGATGCCAGAGCGGGGCCCGCCGCTTCAGGAAGGCGGTCAGCCCGCCGTCGCAGGCCGCGATTTCGCGCCGCGCCCATGCGTCCAGGTCGCTCCAAACGCGACGGAGCGATTCCGGACTGAGGTACTCGGCGCCCTGCATCGGCGGAGCGGCCAGAAGCAGGCTGTCGAACTCGTCCGGAGCGGGCGGCGCGATCGCTTCCCGTTTCAGCCCGGCCCCTTCCGGCGTGTGGCAGAGTTCCGTCAGGTAGCGGCTGGCGAAATCCCGCCAATAGGCTATGGTCGGAGGGAGCGGGCCTTCAAACCCCTCCGTCGCCAGCACAAAGAGCCCCTCTCCCTGATCGCTCGCAAACGCTTTGGCCACCTTCCGCAGTCGCGTGTCCGCCGCCGACTCCGAAGCTGTCCCGGCGGCGCGAAAGGGCGATTCCCTTTCGCCGGTCACCTTGATTCGACCGTGGGGAGTGAAGGCCAGTTCCATCAAACGGCTTGCGGTTGCGCGAGCGTGCGGTTTCCTGCAAGCAGTTCATTAAAGCCCATTGTGGGATACCCGGCAATCCCGGAATCGACAGACGCTAGGCGCAACCGCTTCCCTGCCCACCGCCCACTACCTGCTGCCCGCCACCCCAAAATATCCCAACTGCTGCACGCGCAGCACGAGGCGTTTGGCCACAGGCCCGGCGGCTTCCGCACCGTCGCCGGCGTGCTCCAGGGCAACGACAACCACGATCTTCGGGTTGTCGGCCGGGGCGTAGCCGGCGAACCAGGCGTGGTCGCCTTCCTCGCCGGTCTGGGCGGTGCCGGTCTTGCCGGCGATGGCAATCGACTCCAAGCGGACGGTGCCATAGCCGGTGCCTTTCGGGTCGGACACGACGCGTTGCAAGCCCTCGCGGATTGCGGCAAGCGTGGCCGGATGAAGCCCGGGGATCGGACGCGGCGGCGCAACGTCGATCGCCGCCAAATCAGATTGATTCTCGCCGAGTCGCGTCAATCCCAAGCCGCGAACCACGTGCGGCGTGACCAGATTGCCGCCATTGGCGACCGCGGCCATCATCCGTGCGACCTGAAGCGGAGTCGCCTCCAGCGAGCCTTGTCCGACGGCGAGAAGTTGCGTGTCGGCGGTGGTCCACGCGGGGTGGGGGCGGGGCGTGCTTGAGCCCGCTGCGCTTTGCCTCACCCACCCCGTGGCACAGCCGCCCTCGGCTGTGCTGGGGCTCGCTCCGCTTTGCCCCACGCACCCCGCAGCTTCGCCCGGCAGATCCACGCCCGTCGGCTGTCCGAATCCGAAACGCAACGCCCAATCGACCAAGACCTCCGGGCGGAGCCGGCCGGCGTGGTGAAAGAAGTAGACGTTGCAGCTCTCGGCCAGCGCATCGGCCAAGGTCACCTCGCCGTGGCCAATTCCTTGGCGGCGATAGATGGCGCAGCGCCACTGGTCGGAAGTGTGCAAGTAGCCGCGGCAGTCGAACGTCCCCTCGGGCCGGACCGCCGACGCCTCCAAAAGGGCGGCCGCGGTCACGGTCTTGAAAACCGAGCCCGGCGGGATGGCCATGCGCGCGGCGCGATCGAAGAGCGGATGGGCCGGGTCGTCCAAAAGCGCGGCCGCGTCGGAGTTTTCGCCTCCCGCAAACGGATTGGGATCGAAGCCCGGGGCCGACGCCATAGCCAGGATCGCCCCGTTGCGGCAGTCCATGACCACGACCGCCCCCCCGGCGGGTCTCGCGCCCGGCTGGCGGATCGCGCGGCGGCGCAAGGCATCGTCCAAGAGCGACTCGGCCGCGGCCTGCAACGTCGAGTCGAGGGTCAACGCCACGTCGCGTCCGACGCCCGGCTCAGATTCCCGCCAGGACGATACAACGCGGCCGCTGCGGTCGATCTGCTCCACAACAAGGCCCCGCCGCCCGCGAAGCAAGTGCTCGTACTGCCGCTCGACGCCCATCCGCCCCACGCGGTCCTGCGGATGGGGCGGTATGGCGTCGCTTGCGTCGCTATCTCCGTCGGGAACCATGCCCACGCTTCGCGTGGGCATGCCACCCGGCCCGAGATGCCCCAGCACGTGGCAGGCCAGCGGCCCTTTCGGATAGGTGCGCCGCCACGTCTGGACGATCTTCACTCCGGCGTAACGCCGCGGGTCGGCCTCGATCTCGGCCACGACCTCGCGCGAAACGTCCTCGACCATGACGTGGTAATCGAGTTCTTCGCCGACCGTGATCCGCTCCGGCTCCTCATCTGCGGAGGGCCGGCGGCGGGCATTGACTGCGTCGGCGATCCGCTCGACGCGCGTTTCGATCTGCTTGGCCCGGCGGCCCCACTGCTCCATCGACAGGCCGCAGAGGGCGGCCAGCCGCCGGGACAATTCCTCTCGTTCCGACGCCACGAGGACTTCTTCCGCGGCGACACGCTGCGGGTCCTTGCGGTCGGCCCGGCTGAGCCGCAGCCGGGCTGCACTGCGGAGCCAGCGCGGGTCCAGCTCGGCCTGGAGATACCGGTAGTGGACCGCCAACGCGAGGACGCGGCGGTCGCCAGCAAGGACGGTTCCGTCGCGGGCGAGGATGCGGCCGCGCACGCCGTCGAGCGATTGCCGCCGCACGAGCGGCTGGAGCGCCTCCTCGCGGAAGCCCGCTCCTTGGGTCCACTCCAACTGCACCATGCGCCCGAGGACCACCCCCAAGGCCAAAAGAAATCCCCACCGGCAAATCCGCAGCCGCCGCCGCGGGTCGATGACCGGCGGCTTCCGTTGGCGGCTGTCGCGGAATTGAAGCCAGTGGAAGCGGGGCATGGGGGAGGGGCGAAGGAGGAATGATGAGTGATGAGGGATGAATGATGAATGGCGAGTTCTTGTTTAGCCGCCGCGCTTGCGCGGCGCGTTTTCCGTGACGCAGGCGTCTTGCCAGTGCCGCGGTAAGACACGGGCAAGATGCCCGTGCTACACTCCGGCGAGTCTCCTTTCGCGCTGCCGTGAGGACTGGCCGAGCCAGCCCAGGACCATCGCCACGGGAATGCTCACGCCGGCAGTGTAGACGCCCACGCCCACCGCCCGGGTCAGGAGCTTCCCCGGGGCCATCGCCAGCTCGCCGCAGAGCCATCGCCCCGCTGCCACGCAGAGCACGATGAGTGTGACTGCCACGCAGACCGTAAGGATCCGCGAGGCCAGGTGATCCAGCCGGAATCGGCCGCGGAGCCGTGCTACGGCATAACCGGCCAAAACGAAGGAGATGGCGCCAAACCCGACACGGCCGGGCGAGATCAGGTCTTCAAGAAGTCCAATCCCGCCCGCGACCAGGACCGCCCACGGGCTTGGCGCGGCGGTGAGCAGCCAGAGGATCGCTGTCAGGGCGAGCAGATCGGGAGCCAACGGGCCCACTTGAACGAGATCGACCATCGAGGTTTGCACCACGGCGGCAACATAGAGGATCGGGGCCAGCAGGACGAGCGCCATCGAATGCTACTCCTTGCGCCTGACGGCATCCTGGCGGTGTGCCACGGCTTCGCCAGAAGCAGTGCCACCCGTGCGACCAGGGTTCAGTTCCGCGCGGAGCACGGCGACCCGGTCGGGCTCGGGGCCGCGGAGCGCGGGCTCCATCCAGATCTCCCAGTAGGCGGCACCGATGGGCCGCTCCAGGCGGACCACCCGGCCGTAAAGGAGCGGCTCCGTCACGACCCCTTTGCCCGCGTCGCTGTACACGAAATCGCCTAGCGCCACCGGCTCGGCCGCCTCGACCAGGCGTACCCGGGCCAGCGGCTTACCGGTCCCCTCCAGCACGCCTTGCGGCCCGAGCCGCGGGGCTCCGTCCGGGTTTGGGCTGGCCAGGCGGACCACGTCGCGGTAGCCGGGCTCCGCGACCGTGCGCACCACGCTCGTGCAATCCCCGACCTCCACGACCTTCCCCCACACGCGGCCGTGGCTGGCCGCGATCTGCCCCGCCTGCACGCCGGCGTCGCTCCCGAGGTCGATCAGAGCCGGCGGGCGATCCAGAACCAGCGTGCCCCGGCTCACGCCCGACTGCGAGCCCACGTCCAGGATGTGCTGGCGGTCGAGAAACGCCCGGGCTTGCTGTCCCAAGACGCGGGCTTCAATCCAATCGGCGCGAAGCAGCCGCTGGGCCGCGTCGGCAAGAGCATCGGCGGCCGGAGCGGCCGGGTGCCGGCGGTGGGCCTCCAAGGCGTCCGCGAGGCGGCGATTCTCTTCGCGCAGCTTCTCGACCTGGGCCTGCGACTGCTCAAGCCGGCCCACGGCGTCGCAGTACACCTGCAATCGAGCCACGACGGACGCGATCCGCTGGCGTGCGGACAAGCCGACGATTTGCCCGGGCCGCAGCGCGCCCGCGGCGGTCGTCTTCATCTTCGCCGTCCATCGCTCGGGGAAGAACACGAGCGCCACGGCCGCCGCGAGCCCAAGCGCCAACGCGGTGCTCGGCAAGCGAAGCCGATTCGCCAGTCGAGGTCGATCTGTGGGCGAAGCGTCGAGCATTGGGGGGAAGTAGGCAGTCGGCAGTCGGCAGTAGTCAGTAGACGGTAGTCAGGAGACGGTAGTCAGGAGTCAGAAGCCTACGCTCATTCCGAATTCCGCGTCCGAATTCATCGTTCATCATTCATCATTCCGCATTCATCCCTCATCCCTCGCCCCTGCTCAGAAGTCGTCGTCGCTCGACTGCAAGACCGGCCGCCACTGGTCGAGGTGCTCCAGACAAACCAGGGCGCCGCGGGCGACGGTGGTCATCGGCTCGGGCGCGATGCGGACGGGCAGCCCGGTCCGCTCGGCGAGAAAACGGTCGAGCCTGCGCAGGAGCGAGCCGCCCCCGCAAAGAACCAGCCCATTGTCGAGCACGTCGGCGGCCAGGTCCGGGGTACACTGGTCGAGGACCGAGGTGATCGCGTCGACGATCGCCTCCAAGGGATCGGCCAGGGACTGGCGGACCTCCTCGCTGGTGAGCATGGCCTTGCGGGGCAGGCCGCTCGGCGTGTCCAGACCGCGGACCTCCGCGGTGAGTTCCTCCTCCAGCGGAGCGGCACTGCCGATGTCGATTCGCAGGCGCTCGGCGGCCGCGGGGCCGATGCGCAGGCTGTAGTGGCGGCGCAGATAATCCACCACGGCCTGGTCCATGTGGTCGCCGCCGGTGCGGATCGAGCGGCCGGCGACGATGTCGCCCAGGCTCACGACGGCGACCTCGGTGGTCCCGCCGCCCACGTCGCAGATCATGTTGGCGGTGGGCTCGGCCACGGGCATTCCAGCCCCGATCGCCGCCGCCATGGCCTCTTGGATCAGCAGCACCTGCCGTGCCCCGGCCCGCAGCGTGCTGTTGAACACGGCCCGCTTCTCCACGGCCGTGATGCAGCCGGGAACGGTCACCAGGACGCGGGGCTTCAGGCGCAGCCCGGGGGGTTGGGCCTTGCGGAGGAAGTAGCGGAGCATGGCCTCGCAGAGATCGAAGTCGGCGATCACTCCGTCGGCAAGCGGCCGGACCACGGCGATGCCGTCGGGGGTGCGTCCCCACATTTGCCGCGCCAGGCGTCCCACGGCGCAGCCGCCGGAGAGGATGCGATTGGTCCGCTTCTGGACGGCCACGACCGAGGGCTCGTCCAGCACGACCCCTTCGCCGGCCACGCTCACCAGCGTGTTGGCAGTCCCCAGATCGACCGCCAGGTCGCAGCGGAAGTAGTCGAACAGTCGCTTGAGCATCCTTGCTCAGCCGGAAGAGAGAAGGCAGCTCAACCTGCCGTGGTTCCTAAGCCTTAAAAAACGTTTCGCCCAAACAAGGGCCCGGTGCCACGGGCGTCTGGCCGGCGTCGGCCACGAGCACGGGCACGATGCGCGTGCTACCGTCCGCGACCACAGGCAGGATGCCTGTGCTACCGTTGGGCCAGGCCGCGCCAAACGGCTGGGGTCCGTATTCCTGCGTCTCGAGATACAGGACGACCGTCCCGATGACCATCGCCAAGAGGGCCGCCAAGAGGAGCATCGTGTAGACGTCGGCGCGCGGCTTGCGGTAGGGGCCGGCCGAGGGATTACTAGGGTCGGAGGTTCGCGGCGACATTGTCGTTCCTCTGGATCGGGCCCTTCTGGAAATCGCGGAGGATCTCGCACACCGCCACCTGCGGCTCCGCCTTGACTACCACGAGTTTGCCCAGGTACGGAAGCCCGCTCGCGCCATAGACCTGCAACTGCTGTCCGGGCCTCAAGCCGGCGTCCGCGCCAACGTCGATCTCGACCAGGCCATTGGCGCCCACGCGCGTCACCCGCCCCTTCAGGCCCGCAGGAGCGGTCGGCTTGTAGGTGTCCAGGTTGAGCGACATGTTGTGCAGCAGCAGGATATCCCGGTACTTCCGTTCATCGGCCACCAGCGTGGTATTGCGTTCCTTCAGCGTGGAGAGCACGTTTTCAAGCTGCTGGACCCTGTCCTTCATGGCCACGAAGTCGTTGAACGCTTGATTGCGGGCTTGCTGTGTTTCCTTGACGATTTCCCAGAGGCCCTTGTGCTCTTTGCCGTCCTTGTCTTTGCCGCCGAAGAGCTGGGCGTACACGTCGGTCATGTTCCTCTGGGTGGTGTCGAGCGTGTTGAGCTTTGTGGTCAGCTCGTCCTTAAGCTTGCTGAGGTCCTTTTGCTGCGTGTCGTTCTGCGCCTGCAGGGTCTTCCTCCACTCCTGCTCCGCCGCCTTGGCTGCGGCCCACTCCGCCTGCCCGTAATCGTACTTCTTCTGTAACTGGCGTTGCCGCTCCTCCAGACCGGTCTTCTCCTCCTCGAGTTTGTCCTGCTTCTTTTTCAAATCCTGGGCGATAGTGCGCCAGTTTTGGTGCGTCGCGTAGACCGCCAACACGAGGGTCATGAAGACGATGCTGAATAGCGCAATCAGCCCGGTGAGAATCTTGCCGACCAGATTCATGGGGCACCTTTCCTTTGAGCACCCGACGGAGGACCGCTCGAACCAGTCTCATCCCAACTTGCAGGGCCACTTCCGTTTAGCTCTGTCCGGCGCAGCCGGTCGGGTCGCCTCGACCTCCTTCGCCCCTAGGACAGGAGTCCTGCCCTTACGAGTGGCCGACCCGAGGATGGTGTCCTGGTAGTATAACTTCGCCCAGTTTCCCATGTCAATCAGAGGCCCGGCAATCCAGAAATCCTGCAAGAACCGGGAAAGATGCGTAGTCTGGCAAGAACCGGGACCGGAGCGGGCCCCTGCCGCCTGACGTTAGTCTTTACACACCAATGGATTGCGACTTTCCGGCAAACCTTCGCCCCCGCGTAAACCAGCCCACCAGGGCCAGGATTCCACATCCCACAAGACAACATCCGGCGGGCCAGTCCCCGTACTGAAGATACCAACTGCGACGGGGATCCGGGGCGACCTCGGCCAGGATGATCCCTTTCTGGCGGCGTGGCCCTTGGGCGCGAATCCGCCCCTCTCCGTCGATCCAGGCGGAAAAGCCCGTGTTGGCCGCGACCAGAAACGGCTTGCGGAACTCCACCGCGCGGAAGACCGCGCAGACCAGGTGCATGTCCAGCTCGCTGGACCCCCAGAACCAGCCGTCGTTGGTCAGATTCACCAGCACGTCGGGCTCCCGCCCGGCCTCGGCGAGCGCGCCAATCTGGCGGCGGATGACCTGGGGGAGAACGTTTTCGTAGCAGATGCTCGGCGAGACTCGCAGGGTCCCCAGCGGCGAAGTCACGTCCAGCGCCGCCGGACGGGTGCCAGCGGCGCTGCTGAACGGAAGCGGCGTCAGCCGTTGCAGCCAAGGCCAATGCTCGGCAAAGGGGACGTACTCGCCGAACAGGACCAGGTGCACCTTGTCGTAGCGGCCGGCCAGCTCGCTCCCCTTGCGCCTGGCCGGATCGACCAGGACGGCCGAGTTAGAGTGCCTGGGGCCCGCACGCGTATAGCGGATGGTGTCCACGCCCAGCAGCATCGCCGTGCCGAGCTCGTGCGGAATCTCGGCCAGCCTCATGCGGCTCTCGGCTGCCCAGAACGGCAGGGCTCTCTCGAAATCCTCCGCGGAGTGTTCCCACCACTCGGGCGGCCGGGCGTTCGGCTCGAAGTCGACGAGCGGATGGCGGAACATCGTCTCCGGCCAGACGATCAGGTCCGGCTTGCGAGGTTTGCTATACTCCTGGACGGCCTCCTCGGACAGGGCCCGATAGCGGCGGTGGATCTCGTCGAACTTCTCGGGATCGGACTTGAACTCGATGTCGATCGACTCCTGGATCAGCGCGATCCGGGCGATGGGCTCGGCCTGCGGCACCGAGGTCCGCAGGTGACCGTAAAGGAGCACGGCCCCGAGCACTCCCGCCAGCGGCAGGACCGGCCACGGCGTCCATCGCCGCGGTTCGCAGGGAAGCATCCGCGCCAGACATGCCGCCGAGAACGTGACCACGAAGCTCACGCCGTACGCACCCGCAAGATCAGAGATCTGAATCAGTTCGATCCAGCGGTACTGGGTGTGTCCCAAGTTGGCCATGGTGATCCCGGTCAGCAGATGCGCCCGGGCCAGCTCCAGCCCCGTCCAGACGACGGGAGCTGCAACGATCGCGGAGATCCGCAGGCGGTGTACGGCCGCGCGGCAGAGGCCAACGAACACCGGCAGGTAGAACGCTTGGTAAAGCGATAGCGCGACCCAGCCGAAGCTGGTGGCCCAATGAGGCAACCGCAGCCAGTGCATCGCCGCCATCCAGAAGAGAAACCCCACCAACCAGAGCGCCAGGTAGGGCCGGCATCCCGGCAGTTCCTTGCGGCGGATCAAGAGCACCCACGGGACCGGCGCCAACCACCCCAGCGGCCAAAGATCCGAGGGCGGCAACGCGGCCCAAACTAGCGCCGCACCCACCGCGGCCCAGCAAAACGTCGTGTCGAGCGCGCGAGATAATCTGATCATCGCGAAGAGGCAAGCTACTGGCTTCCTCAACTCCCAAACCCTGAAGCCCAAACCCTGAAGCCCAAACCCTGAAGCCCAAACCCTGAAGCCCAAACCCTGAGGCCCAAACCCTGAAGCCCAAACCCTGAACCCTGAATCCTGAACCCTGAACCCTGAAGCCGTTCACCGGAGCTCCAGGAACCGCCGCAGCAGCGTCGGCCCGCAGTCCGTCAGAAAACTCTCCGGATGAAACTGCAGGCCGTAGAGCGGGAACTCCCGGTGGCGGATGCCCATGATCACGCGGGTCCCGTCCGGCGAAATGCTCCACGCGCACACGTCGAACTCCGCAGGCAGCGTGTCGGGCTGAATTACGAGGCTGTGGTACCGCGTGGCCACCAGCGGGTTGTCCAACCCCTCGAACAGGCCGCGGTTGTCGTGAAAGATCTCGTCGGTCTTACCGTGCATGAGGCGGTCCGCGCGGACGATCTTCGCGCCGAATGCCTGCCCGATCGATTGGTGGCCCAGGCACACGCCTAGAATCGGCATCCGGCCGGCGAAACGCCGCGCGCACGCCATGGAGATGCCGGCTTGGTCCGGCGTGCAGGGCCCGGGAGAGATGATCAGGTGCGACGGTCCCTTGGCTTCGATCTCATCCGGGGTGATCTTATCGTTGCGGTGAACTTCCAGGGTGAGCGAGGGGTCGATTTCCCCCAGCCGGTGCACCAGGTTGTAGGTAAACGAATCGTAGTTGTCGATCACCAGGATCATACTACGATCAGTCTACCCGGTTTCGGCCGCCGGAGAAAGTCGGCCGGAAGCCTATCCTGGCCTGCCGGGTTGGACGGGCTGGAAGCGCTCTTCGGGCAGGATCACCGAGGTCACGCGCAGTCCGAACTTGTCGCCTACCTTGACGGCCTCGCCCAACGCCACCGGACGCTGGCTGACGGCCAATTCCAGCATCTCCTCGCACGACTTATCGAACTGGATGATGGAGCCCGGCGCCAACTCCAGGATCCTTCGCAAGGCTTGCTTCTTCTCCGCGAGGGTGACGACCACCGGGAGCTGAACCCTCAAAAGACTCCGGGCATACGGTGGAAGGTTGGCTATGCTGACCGTGCGGCCCTCAGGGGTGGCCGGAGAAGCCGAAGCAGCGTCGGCTGACGTAGCAGGACCGGGTCGCGGCCGGGAGCCGGCGCCCGAGGTCTTGTCTGGACGCGAAGCCGCCCCGAAGACTGATGCCGGCTTGGGAACCGGCCAAACTAGCGCGGCCTCGACTGTCTGCCCGTCCGGCTGGCAAAGCGACAAAGGAATCGTGACGGCGCCCGTCAGGACTCCTCCCCGGACGACCGCGGCCGCCAGACTGGTGACAAACCCTGCCTTGAAGTACGTGTGCGTGTGCATCTCAGGGGTGACCAGCGTGCCCACCTCCTGGGCTAGCGTGGCGAGTCTGCTCTGGCCGGTGGCATCCGGTTCGGCACACCAGGCCGGCAAGAGGCCCGATCCTTCTGGAATCGCCAGGAGGACCCCTTCCTCCCCGTTGGCGATCACGGTCGCAAGGCCCGGTGCCGAATAGGTCTCCGGCAAGGCTCTCATGTCGATCTTGCCCGCCGTTCCGACTACGACCGTCACTTGGCGGTTGAGGGCCCGCGCAATGGCCGCGGATATTTCGGCGGCGTGAGCCTCGCACGCCTCGATCACCTGAGCCACGGTTTCGGGATGTCGGTCGAGCATGAATTGCCTGCGCTGTGAGAGCGCATAGTTCTATCGGCGGGCATGGCCCGCAAACTTTCTCCAGACCTCATCATATCTCGCCTCGGAACCGGAGAATCCGGAAAAATCGATGCAATCGCTGCAACTTAACCTGCCGATACAGGCTAATGGACACGCTCCGCAGGCGCATAACCCCGCCGGTGGTTTGGCCTATCGGGCACCAATACTGAGACTGAGGAGTACGATCATGCAGGTCAAAGTGTACTGCCCCAAAATGGTGGAGATCCCCAGCGAGTACCTTCCGGCGCTGGCCAAACGGGCGGCCGACGCCATGGGCGAGAGGGCCGGCGAAACCTCGGCCACCCGTGGCCACTTGGTTCGTCAGGCAGTCCAAGACGGCCTGCTCCGCGAATTCGATGACTTGATTGGAGAAGACGGAACCGTCGATCTGGTCTGCGATCCGGGCATGGAGATTCCCCTAGAACTGGAGAACAAGACCCTCAGTCTGACGGAGTTGGTCGACGTGTTGCAGTACAAGCGGACTTGGTCGGAAGTCAAGCCCTCGGCAGACGCTGCGTGAGGCCGCTCGTCGGCGCGGATGCTCGCTACGGTACGTCGGGAATCGTTCGATGGCGGGGTCAAAAAAACGAGTTGGCGCCGGGCGAATCGTCGAGGATGCCGTCGCCCCCAAGACAGAAATCGAAGCGATCCCCTTGAACCTGAAGCAGGGGAAGACCGGCTTGACCTGCCTCCAATCCGACGCCCTTTCCACTAGCCACCGCCCCGGCCTTGCCGATCTGGGGCTCCCTACCCTTCCCTTTACGCCCGGCCGCGCCCAGCGGAAACCTGGTGTCGGCCCTCCCCGGACGATCGCCTTGGCCTCAATCCACTCCAAGGTGCCGACCGGGCCCGCAATGCGTCGAGGAAGGATCGACGCCCACTTGGCCCGCGTTGTGGACGTCTGGGCCACTTTGCCGCCAAGGGTTTGCGAAGCGATCATGGCGATGATCGATGCTGCCGGCCCGGGCTGTTCCTCGAACGTGTCCCCTCTAAAGTAGCAGCTTGTTTCCCTGGTTGAAGGGTTCAGCGGCACTGTGTGCGGGGAGTTTGCCGTTCGGCTTGTGGCGGATTTCCCGATTTTGCCAGAAGTGCGCGTTTTTGCGTGGAGTCCGGACGAACCGACCGATCACTCTCTTGGGGCTCCTCTGGGGGATCACGGTTCTGCCGAAGGCAATCGATGGATCACTCGACCCGGCGCAAGACCTGCGGACCCGCCAACGTGGGGGGGTGCGGAGCGAACGGACTGGCACTCCTCGCCACTCCGCTGTCGTCGATCAAGTGTCCCCTCTGCGGACTAGAATTCCCGCCCTACATGCATGGGGATTCCCAGGGCGCCACTTGTCCGGGTTGCCATCTCAACTTTGCCCTCAGCTCCCGCGCCGGGGGCCATTCGGCCGGAGCGGCGGCGGCGGACTCGGACCTCCCGAGGCCGAGCGATCCGTTAGGCCGCTGGCTGGCCGGAGACCCGATCACTCCTCGAAACCCGACGAACTGGGAGCGACTGCGGCGTTGGTGTCGCCGGCGGCCGGTGATGGCCGGATTGGCAATGGCCGCAGTGCTGCTGGTGACCGCCGCCGGCGTGGTGGGAGTCGCCGAGGGCTACTACCTTAGCGCCGAGTTGCGCGACTGTCGCCGAATGCGCGGGGCAGCGGAGCAATCCCGCACGAGCGCCGAGTCGATCGCGTCGGAATGCACAGAGCGAGCGGCTGAGCAACAGGCCCTGACTCGGCGCGAGACCTTCGCTCGGCAGAGGGCGGAACGCACGGCCGCAGACGCTGACGCGTGCAGACAAGCGGCCGAACGCCGCTTGGCAGAAGCCGAGCGGCAGCGGCTCCAGGCGGCACGCGAAGGCCGGATCGCCCTGGTCCGGCAACTCGCCCGCGAGTCCCGTCAAGTGCTCCTGACGCATCCGGCAAGTAGCCTCTTCCTGGGCGAACAGGCGCTCCGCGCGATGCTCCAGGAGAGCGAGGCGCCGGACCGGGCGGTCGAGCAGACGGTCCGCGATGGCCTGGCAATGCTGGGCGGCTTGGGGCTGCGCGGGCACCAGCAGGCGGTGCTGGCGGTCGCGATCAGTCGCGACGGCCGCTGGCTGGCGACCGGCGGCGCCGACAAGACCGCCCGCCTCTGGGACCTTGCCGCCCAGGACCCTGGAGCATCGGCCGCCGTCCTTTCGGGACACCAGGGCCCGGTAAGCGCGGTGGCGTTCAGTCCCGATCGCCGGTGGCTGGCGACCGGCGCCCAAGACGGAACCGTGATCCTCTGGGACCTGGCGGCGCGCAACCCCGCCGAATCCCCCGTGTCGCTTCGCGGACACCGGGCGCCGATCCGCGCCATGGCCATCAGCGCGGACAGCCGCTGGCTGCTCTCCGCCGGAGGCAATGCCCACAACCCGGACGACAGCGCGCGGCTTTGGGACCTGCGGGCTCAAGACCCTGCGGGCTCGGTGATCGAGCTGCGAGGCCACCTGCAACCGATTTGGGCGGCCGCGATCAGTCCGGACGGGCGCTGGGCGGCCCTGGGCGGCGAAGACACGACAATCCGCCTGTTCGATCTCAAGGCCCGTTTTCCGGCGGCCGAGCAGACCGTCCTGCGCGGACACGAAGGCTGTGTGGCGGCCTTGGCCGTCAGTCCCGACAGCCGGTGGCTGGCCAGTGGCAGCTACGACCACACGGCTCGGCTGTGGGACCTGAAGGCAGCGGATCCCGCGGGCGGCGGGACTGTCTTGGGTGGGCACGAGGGCTGGGTTGCCGCGGTCGCCTTCAGCCCCGATGGCCGGTGGGTCGCCACGGGGAGCTTCGACAAGACGGCCCGACTCTGGAGCCTGATGCCGTCCCAGACGCACAGGGCGCCGATTGCACTGGTCGGCCACGAGGGACCGATCCGAACCCTGGGATTCAGTTCGGACGGCGACTGGTTGATGACCGGCAGTCACGACAAGACCGCCCGGCTTTGGGACATGGCCACGCCGGACCCCTCGGTCCAACCGCTCGTGCTCCGGGGGCACGACGGCCCCGTCAATGCCGTGGCGGTGAGTCCCGACGGTTGCTGGCTGGCCACGGTCTGTGGCGAGGGCACCCGGTCCGACGGTGACCTGGTCCGGCTGTGGAACCTTCGCCTCGATGGCCTCCTTCAGACGGCCGGGCTGGCGGCCGCAAGACATCTGGACGCGGACCAACGCGAGGCAGTCCTCACCGGGACGATCGCCAGGTAGGCAGGCACCGGCCCGAATGCACCAAATACTGGACAGTTCCTCGTCCGGTTTCTCCGGGCGCCGGTCCTACTCCGGCTGAGACAACGCCCGCTGGGTGGCCCGTGCCTCGATGATCTTCAACTCCACGTCGGCCAGCGACTTGCGCGCCCAGCGCTCCAAGTTCCCGATCCACTCCCGGGCCTTCTTGTCGTGGAGGGCGAGGTCCTCGATCTGGTGTTCGCGGCTGCGCTGGGCCATCTGGCGCATGGCGGCGGCCAAGTCGAGCAACCGCAGCGCAAACTCGTTGAGCATCTGCGCGTCGTAGGGTTTCAGAGTCATTGTCTGGGCGTCCTCGACAGCCGGGCCACAGAAGCGGTCGCCGGCCGCTGCGGTCCATCATCTTACCGGAGCCGGGCCGGCGCGGCGAGCCGCACCGGGTGCTGCCGGCGACCGGCCGGATCACAGACCATTATAGTCCGACACAGAATACGCATAAAGTGTCCAAAGAACTGGTTGAAATTATGCACGTTTTGTGCTAGCTTGCGGGCTACTTGGCCGATCTCGGCCAACCGAGAACCTCTGTCGAGCACTGCCGTTCTGAAAGGGCCAGACCATGTGTCGCGACAATTCCGAGCTTAGAGACGGCAATCTGGGAAATCTGGAGCAAATAGATAGCGCCGGACGCGCTTCGTCCGACGCTGGCCCTAACCGGTCACGGACGGCCCCGGGACTTCGGTCCCTGCCCGACGATGTCTGGGACGTGTTTCGACTGGACGACAGCGATACCGCAGACCAGCCGGAGCCCGGCGACTTTTGGCTGGAACCCGACGAGTTGGACGAGCCGTGATCGACCCGGCAGTCCGACAGGGCGTTGGCTGTCTTGGGGTGCACCATGATTCCCAATTGGCGTGTGGCAGAGATCCGGGGGATGTTGCTGGAAGGGAAGCTCTCGCAGCGGAGGATTGCCGAGCGGGCGGGAGTGAGTCGGGGAACGGTCAGTGCGATCGCCTTGGGGAAACGCCCTGACCGCGAAGACCGGCGGCAGGCAGTACCGGGCGACTTCGTCCCGCCCTCGGGGCCGTTACGCCGCTGCCCCGGGTGCGGCGGCATGGTGCAGATGCCTTGCCTGCTGTGCCACGTGCGGCGCCTCAAGAGATCGTCGCCGCACTAGTCCGAAATGCTGTTGCTGGCCAGCATCGCTTGAAGGGCGGCTTGGGCCCCGCCGGGCGTATTGGCATAGCGGGAGTAGGCCAAGAGGTCGTCCAGCATCTCCTGCATGCGGGTGACGCCGCCGACCACGTAAGGCACCAGGTCGTCGGCGTTTTCGCGGAGGTGGCCTTCCAGGGCGCCGACCAGTTCGGCCAGCTCGCGGGTGGTCTCCGAAAGCCGCTGCTTGGAACGGTAGGGATCGGCTTCGCACGTCCCTTCCGGCAAGTCGCCGGGACGGAGCAAACCCTTGGTGAGCACCAGGTTGCGAAACCACCTCAGGAGCGTGCTGCGGCTGATGGTGCCGGTGGGCCGGCCTTGATCGGCGATCACCACCCGGCGGATGGTCACCCGGCAGAGAAACTCGTAGATCGTGCGTACCGGGGTGTTCTCTTCGTAGCAGATGACGTTGGGCTTCATCACCTCGCGGATCGGCCGGTGCCAGCATTCCAGCGACACCAGCGCAGCCATGAGGTCCTTTTCCGAAAGGATCCCGGTCAACTGGCCGTCGCCGTCGACCACGGGCGTGGAGTTGATGCGGGAGCGGAGGAAGAACTCCGCCGCCTGGCCGATGGTGTCGTCTTCGCGCAGACAGGCAACCACGGGCGTCATCACGTGCCGCGCGGTGACCCCGTGGAACAGGCTCTGCTGGTTGGCGGAGTCCTCCAGCTCCAGCTCGCTGGAATCGCACAGCGATTCGAAGCGGACCACGCGATCCCGCCCCGAGCGCTTCGCGCAGAGCAGGGCCTGGTCGGCCTGATCCACGAGTTGCTCGCACGTCTGGGTATCGTCGTGGTTCTGCGCGGTGCCGAAGCTGCACGTGATCCGCAGCTCCTTGCCGCCGACGGGAAAGACCAGCGAGGCGATGCGTTTGCGGATCCGCTCGGCCCACAGCGCGGCATCGTGCTCCTTCGTCTCCGGCAAGAGCACGGAAAACTCCTCGCCGCCGCAGCGGCAGACCACGTCGCTCGACCGGCAGCCCTCCTGCATCAGGTTGGCCACGGTCTTGAGGATCGCGTCGCCCGTCGGATGGCCGTGGATGTCGTTGACCCGCTTGAAGAAATCGATATCGGCCATTACGCACGACATCGGCAGCCGCATCCGCTCCGCCCGGTGCCACTCCTTCGCCAGCGCGTCGAAGAAGCTCCGCCGGGTCAAGAGCCCCGTGAGCGGGTCGGTCCGGGCCATATCGCTCAGTCGCCGCTCCAAGTCCAAGATGCGGGAACCGGCCCGCAGCCGGGCCAGCAGCTCCCCCTGGTCAATCGGTTTTCTCAAGAAGTCGTCGGCGCCGACCTCCAGCCCCGCGATTTTCTCGGCCCGATCCGCCTTCACCGTCAGGAAGAGAATGTAGACGTAATGCGGCAAATCCATCGCACGGACCCGGCGGCACAACTCCAGGCCGTCGAGGTGCGGCATTTCCCAGTCGGTGATGAGGAAGTCGGGACATTCCCCTTCCAGGGCCGCCAACGCCTGCTGACCGTCGCCCACCGTCTCCACCTGGTAACCGGACCGTTCCAGCCACTTCGACACGATTCGCAGCATCGCTGGGTCGTCATCGACCAGGAGCACGCGCGGGGCGCGCACTGCCACGCGGGCCGACAACGGCAATAGACCGGGGGTTTCCATTCGGCGATCCATCCAATGGGCACAGGGTAAGCCTGTAGAAGGGTAGCTTTTTTGGCATCGGGAAGTCGGACCCAAGGCATCGTGCCGGTAAGCCCACCCCACCCGCCGGTGCTTTCGGCACTGCACCCCCGCAAGATCCGTCACGGTCGACACAATCGGCCGGCTGGCCGGGGCAAAGCGCAGCATGTCCCCAGCGCCGTAGAAGCCAAATAGCCTTGCGTGATTCCGGGAGGGCGAGGCTCCTGCCGAGCCGACTGAAGTGCCGCACATCGCGACCAGAATCTTGGCTCGGCAGGAGCCTCGCCCTCCCGGAATCGTGAGACCCGATTTAAGCCGTGCGGAGCTCGGCCTTCTGGCTTAAAAGCAGCCGCTGGAGCGCCTTCACGTCCAGCTTCCGCGGCGCGGTGCCGCTCTTGGCCGCCATGGCGGCCGCACAGCCCGAGGCGTGACCGATCGCCATCGCCGGGGCCATGGAGCGGGCCGATTGGAACGGGGCCTGCTCGCACGAGATGCACCGCCCGCAGAGCACGAGCCCTTCGATCTTCTGCGGCACGAGCGTCCGGTACGGAACGTCGAAGCCCTCGTGGGCGAAGAAGTAGCGGCGGCCGTGGTAGCTCGGCATGGGGTTGGAGCTGATCGCGATCGCGTCGGGAAACCGCGTGCCGCGGATGGCGTCCTGCTCGGTGAGCACGTACTCGCCGAGGGTGCGGCGGGTTTCCCGCACGCCGAGGCACGTGGCGGTCTGCGCCAGGTAAGCCGACTCAAAGCCGGGGCGCTTGCGGATCTTCTGCACCTGCTCCCAGAGTTTCAGGCGGGTTTCAACCTCGGCCCGGGTGAGGTTCTCCGCGTCCAGGCCGTCGCCGCCGAAACCGGGGCCCCAGAGGACCACGCGGTCGCCGATGCGAATCCCGCCCTGCGGTCCGGCCGCCGACGGGGCAGCGCCGCCCACCTGGTACATCAGGCTCATCCCCATGCGGTCGCCGCGCTCGGCCGGTCCCATGAACGGGGCGCCGGCCCGCGCCGCCACGTCGCCGTCGCCGGTGGCGTCGATCACCACGTCGGCCGCGATGGCCTGGCGCCCGGACTTGGACTCGACGATTACGCCGGTCACGCGCGAGCCTTCCAGCATCGGGCCCACGACCCAACTGTGTAATCGGAGCTTCACGCCTTCGCGGCGGAGCAGATTGAGGGAGGCGATCTTGGCCGCCTCGGCGTCAAAGCCGATGCAATAGGGCAAATCGCCGGACCGAGCGTCGTGCTTGGGGCGGTCGTAAGGAACCACCTCGGTGATGCCGCCCAGGCGCACGAGCTCGGCGATGTAATCGGCGGGGATTCCCTTGACGGTCTGGAGGGCGTCGGGGGGCCGCTGATTGCGGAAGCCGTTGTAGCAGGTCATCAGCCCGGCCGTGCCGTTGCCGCCCAGGAACGCGTATCGCTCCAACAAGAGCGTGTCCGCGCCGCTGCGCGCGGCCGCGGCCGCCGCGATGACCCCGCTGGGCCCGCCCCCGGCCACAATCACCTGATGCCGGCCCACGATCGGCGTGCGAAGCTCTTCGCGAAAGGTCTTTGCGTCGGAACGCCCCTCGGCCGCTTCCGCGGGCAGCGAGTACGCGGCACCCGCGGCCAGCGCGGCCGTGCCCGCCACCGCGTCGAAGAACGTCCGCCGGTCGATGCCCGGCGCGGCGCCGGTGGATTCCTTCCGAGGGTCACGGTCTGCCAACTGCGACATCGCTCGTCTCCTTGGTCGTGTTCATCAGGGTTGTCTCTTAATCGGGTCTCACGATTCCGGGAGGGCGAGGCTCCTGCCGAGCCGGCTGATGTGTCGTACATCGCGACCAGAATCTCGGCTCGGCAGGAGCCTCGCCCTCCCGGAATCACGCAAGGCTATTCATGCTTCTCAGCCTCGGCCGAGCCGGCCGGGCTGACGCCCAGATAGTAGCCGGTCACCGGCGATTGCTCGTAGCCCATGGACCGGTGCGCCACCTCCGCGCGATAGACCGGGTCCTGCACCAGCGTCACGCGCCGGTCTTGTGCGGGGATGGTTGTCGTGTAAAAACGCAGCTCGCCCGGCAGGACGGTGACGACTTCCTCACGCCAATCGCCGTAGAGGTCGGCGATCATCATGATACTTCCCTCGATGCCGGAGGTCAGCACGGGGCCCTTGTACTTGACGATCGACGCGCCTCGGGACCGGCCGCGCCCGAATCCGCCGCCGGTGATCGTCTCGCGGAGCAGGTCGCCGTCCCAGAAGACCCAGTTCCTGCACCCGGGGACGTCCGCGCCGGCGCCCAGCGGCTTGCCCGCGGCCGACAACAGATACCGAGCCGACGAGCCCCCCTTGGAGTCCTCGGTCGCAAAGCATTCCAGGCCGGGGACCGAGGGGTCGATGTCGGCGACCATGCCGTCGCCCACGTGGTTGGTCCGCTTGCCGAGGCTCCAAATCATCTCTCCGGTCTTGGCGTCCACCAGGCAGACGCCCTTGCCGTCGTCGTGCCACGGCTCGATGGCGTAGAAGATTTCCAGCCCCGGGCGGGTCGGGTCCACGTCGGTCACGTAGCACTTGTCGGGATGGCCCAGGCCGGCCGACCACAGGCACGTGCCGTTGTCGTCCAGCACGCAGGAGCCCAGCACCACCTCGTCGCGCCCGTCGCCGTCCACGTCGGCCGAGTGCATGCCGTGGGCCCCCTGGCTGCGGATGACCGGCGTCTCCTCGTCGCCGTCCCAGTGCCAAAGCCGCTGGAGTGTCTTGTCGTGATACTGGTACGCGTCCACCACGATCAGCTTGTAGGTGCCGCGGGCCACCAGCAGGCACGGCGTCTTGCCGTCGAGGTACGCGATGCCCATCTGGTTGCGGTTGATCCGGTTGTAGTCGCCCAGGCGCGGGTCGCGGGGCGGCCAGTCAGCACGCGCGATCTCGCGGCCGGTCATGCCGTCCAGGATCGACACCCACTCCGGTCCCTGGCGCACGCGGCCGTCGGGCTCGCGGGCATCGGCGGGGCCGGTCTTGACGGCCAGCTCGGCCTTGCCGTCGCCGTCGAAATCGAAGACCACGAAAGGCGAATACCAGATGCCCGGCTCGATGCCCAAGCCCAGGTCCTTGCGCCACAGGAAGGTGCCGTCGCTCCGGTAAGCCTCCAGCTTGTACGTCAGTCCGCTGGTATTGGGTTTGCCGGCCGGGTCGATCCCCTGGCTTGGCTGCTTGATGACGAAGTCGTACGCGCCGTCGCCGTCGAGATCGGCCACGGCGATCCTTTGCGGCGTGTACGGGCCCTGGAACTTGATCGCAGTGTAATACGGCCTTTCCTTGGCGTCGGCCCCGAGCCGCACCTTCTCCGAGGGCTCAAGCTCCCTGCCCGCCACGACCGGTCTCACCCAGTACGTACACTGGCGGCCCAAGGCCGGGTGCCGGTCGATGAAGTCGGTGGTGACGGCCAGCGGCTGCGGGTTCAGCTTCATCGGGGCCCCGCCATCCACGGAGCGATACACGTTGAAGGCGGTCCCCTGGGGATCGGTCTTGAGCAGGCGCCAGCCCACGTAAACCTGGCCGTCCTTGTCAGGCATGGCCAGCAGTCCGCGATTGAGCCGCTCCTCAACCCGCTCCCGGGCCCAGCCGCTCACCTTGGGCTTGTCCTTGTGCTGCGGATGGAGCGCGGGGACGAAATAGGCCCGCTCTTTCGGGTCTTCGGCCGTTGCCGCAGGCGCAAGGGCGCAACACGACAGCAGGGCAAGCACGATTGTTCTCATGAGGGTGAATACCAACAGTTGCGGGAAAGCATGATGGATCAACCTCAACCCAAGGAAGTACCGGTGCCTCTTCTCTGTTCATGCGCGTCTTCCAAGGCGAAACAGAGAAGAGGCACCGGTACTTCCGTACGCAAGGCTTCGCCATTCGTCGTCGAAAACCTGCCCAACTTCGCTTCGGAAAGCATCATTCAGTGTGACCTCGGATTGCTGACCCTTGGCTCATGAAGCATAACCTGCGAGCGAGCCGTTTCCTAGAGGGGCAGCCCCCAGCGCCCTTGAAAGTGCGTCCCGCAGCGTTTGCAGTAGAAGTGCATGCGCCGAAAACCGACGGGCGGGCCGAATGTCCCCAGTGTCAGCCGCCGGCATTTTGGGCACCGCTTCGGGCCGAGGCGAAGCCAGAAGTACGCTCCGAGCACGAGGGCAACGACGACGCCAACGAGCATCGGTATCCACTCGATCACAAGCCACCTCCCTTGCCTCGACGCGCTTTGCGCGGGCCGTCCTGCGGCGCGTTTGCGGCTCGCGGGGCGAGCCCGCCAGTAGCAGGTTGTGCTTCAGCATAACATCCCAACGGGTTATGCTGAAGCATAACCTACGGCGGAAAATCCGAAATCCGAAGCTCGAAATCCGAAACGAATTCCAATGACCGAAAGCCAAAAAGGCTAAAACGACCGACCGTTTCCTTCATTCGGACTTCGAGCTTCGAATTCGTTTCGTGTTTCGGATTTCGTGTTTCGGATTTAGCTCTCGCCCCCCGTGCAGCCGCCGCAAGTACGCCTCTGCTACCCGATCCAGCGGATCATCCCGCTCCGGCGGTCTCAGCTCGGTGGTACGCGCCATGCGCACGCCGAACACCATGTACCAAACCAGCGCGCAGAGCACCAGGCACTTCTGCACGATGGCGGAGCCGTCAACCATGTACAGGCAGATTGCCATCACCAGACCGAGGCTCAGCACGGCGAGAAGCGGGGAGCACTTTTTGCTGCCGCACAGTGCGCCAAAGTGCAGCACGGCCGCGCTCGACAGCGACATCACCCAAAGGACGAGAGCAGCCACGTGGCCACCGGGATGGACATCGAAGGGGCTCAAGCCGATCGCGACCAGCGCCAGCGCCGAAATCACTCCGAAGGCGGCAGCGATGCGAAGAGATTCCCACTGGTCCGAGGCATGGGTGGGCAGGAACAGGAAGAACGGGATGATCGAGAACCCGAGTACGACCACCGCCGTGTTGAACAAGAGTGACGCCGTGCCGTTGGGCTTGAGGGACCACGATAGCGTCATTCCCAGGTCGCTCAAGAAGTTCTCGGAGAACGAGTAGCCCGGCGTCTCTGGGTTCACCATCGTACCGCCCGGGTACGACTGCATGGCCAGGATCGAGAGGCAGAGAAACTGGGCGACGCCGAAGCACGAAACGGCGTTCCCCCAACGCCACAGCCGAATCCCGGTGTCGAGGTTCATCTCACTCCACGACCCAAGTGTCGCCCGAACGGAACAGTTTGTCCAGGTCGCCCGGACCCTGCGTCTGGATGGCCTCGGCCACCTGGGCGTTGAGCCGCTCGTCGTATTTCGGCCGGTCCACCGCCCGGAAGACGCCCATCGGCTCGGGGAAGTCGGGATAGTGCATCCGGCTCAGGAGGTAGGCCAGACTGGGTTGTGCGGCTTGTTCGTCGTGTACCAGGAGGTCCTTCTCGGTGACCCCGCCGCCGAGATGAACGATTTCCGGTTCCAGCCCGTTGAGCCGAATCCCCTTGTCGCGGTTTTTGCCGAAGATCAGGGGCTTGCCGTGCTCCAATTCCAGAGTGTGCTCGGCCCGCAACTCGCGGTCGGCGGCGTACTCGAAGGCCCCGTCGTTAAACACCACGCAGTTCTGGTAAACCTCGACAAAGGAAGCGCCGCGGTGTTCCGCGGCCCGTCGCAGGACCATCCCCAGGTGCTGCTGGTGTACGTCCACGGTGCGGGCCACAAAGGTCGCCTCGCAGCCGATCGCCACCGAGAGGATGTGCAGCGGGTTGTCGATCGAGCCCGTGGGCGTGCTCTTGGTCACCTGTCCCAGCGGCGAGGTGGGTGAGTATTGCCCCTTGGTCAGTCCGTAGATGCGGTTGTTGAACAAGATGATATTGACGTCCAGGTTGCGGCGGAGGCAGTGGAGGAGATGATTGCCGCCGATGCTCAGGGCGTCGCCGTCGCCGGTGATGACCCAGAGGCAGAGGTCGGGCCGGACGGCCTTGAGCCCGGTGGCGACCGCCGGGGCCCGGCCGTGGATCGAGTGGATCCCGTAGGTTTCCATGTAATAGGGAAACCGGCTGGAGCAGCCGATCCCGGAGATGAAGACCAGCTTCTCGCGCGGGATGCCCAGCGACGCGAGGACCTTCTTCATCTGGGCCAGGACGGCATAGTCGCCGCAGCCCGGGCACCAGCGCACGTCCTGGGCGCTGGCGTAGTCGGAGGGGGAGAGGTTGGCTGGAGGGACGGTGGTTTGGGTGGACATGGAAGGAAGTCGTCGGTAGACAGTTAGGCCGCCACGGATGAAACACGGAGCAAACACGGAGGCAACTATTAGCTACCGCCGGAACACGAGGGTTGCTTCCTTCTTATCCGTGTTTTGTCCGTGTTCCATCCGTGGCCATTGTTCATTATTCATCAATCATCACTCCCCCGCGCAGCAACCCCTCAACCCCTTCGATCACTTCCCTGACGCTGAACGGCCGGCCCGTGGTTTGGTTCAGGCCCACCGCGTCGATCAGGTACTCGGCCCGCACGAGCCGCAAGAGCTGGCCCTGATTCAGCTCAGGCACCACGACCCGTTGGTAGTTCCGGAGGATCTTCCCCAGGTTAGGCGGCAAAGGATTGAGGTACCGCACGTGGGCGTGGGCCACCGATTCGCCGCGCTCCCAGAGTCGGCGAACGGCCGTCGCGATGGCCCCATACGTCCCGCCCCAGCCCAGGATCAAGAGCCGCCCGCTCTGGGGTCCTTCCACCTGCTGCGGCGGAACGTCGTTGGCGATCCCGGCCACTTTGCGGGCCCGCAACTCCACCATGCGCTCGTGGTTCGCGGTGTCGTAGCTGACGGCGCCGGTAACGTCCTCTTTTTCCAGCCCGCCGATGCGGTGCATCAGCCCGGGAGTCCCCGGCAGGGCCCAGGGGCGGGCGAGCCGGGCGTTGCGCTCGTAAGGATGGAAAGGAGTCCCGTCGACCGCAGGCCCGGGATGCTCGACTGCGATGCGCGGAAGCTTGTCCACGTCGGGGATGCGCCAGGGCTCCGAGCCGTTGGCAATGTAGCCGTCGCTCAGCACCAGCACCGGGGTCATATAGCGGACGGCGATCCGCCATGCCTCGCAGACCACGTCGAAGCAGTCGGCCGGGCTGCGGGCCGCGAGCACGGGGACCGGGCTCTCGCCGTGGCGCCCAAAGAGGGCCTGGTTCAGGTCGGCCTGCTCGGTCTTGGTGGGCATCCCGGTGCTGGGGCCGGCCCGCTGCACGTCGATCGCCAGAAGCGGCAGCTCGGTCATCACGGCCAGGCCGAGCCCCTCGCCTTTGAGCGAGAGCCCGGGCCCGCTGGTCCCGGTCACGGCCATGGCCCCGCCGAATGCCGCCCCGAGGGCCGAGGTGACGGCGGCGATCTCGTCCTCGGACTGGAAGGTGCGCACGCCGAAGTTCTTCCGCTTGGAAAGCTCGTGGAGGATGTCGCTGGCGGGCGTGATCGGGTAGCTGGCGTAGAACAGATCGCAGCCGCTCAGCTTCGCCGCGGTCAACAGGCCCCAGGCCAGCGCCTGATTGCCGGTGATGATGCGGTACGTCCCCGGCGGAAGCCGGACGCGATCGACGCGATACCGATGGGCGAGGGCCTCGATCGTGTCTCCGTAGTGGTAGCCGGCCATGAGGGCCCGGCGGTTCGCCTCGGCCACTTTGGGACGCCGCCCGAATTTCTCGACGATGAACCGCAGCGTCGGCTCCAGCGGCCGGTCGTAGAGCCAGAAGACCAGGCCCATGGCGAAGAAATTCCGGCAGTGGTCCGCTTCCTTGGTGCTGAGGCCCAACTCCTGGACCGCCAGGCGCACCAGGCGCGTGATCTCCACGGCGAACACCTGATAGCCGTCCACGGTGCCGTCCTCGAGCGGATTGGACGCGCAGCCGGCCGTCTGCAGGTCGCGCTTGGTGAAGCCGTCGGCATCGACGATCAGGATTCCCCCGGGGACCAGGTCGCGGAGATTGGTCACGAGGGCTGCCGGATTCATGGCCACCAGGGCGTCGACCTGGTCGCCGGGGGTAAAGATCCTGCGGCTGGCGAAGTGGATCTGAAATCCGCTCACCCCCGCCCTGGTGCCGCGCGGGGCGCGGATCTCGGCGGGGAAGTCGGGAAAGGTGGCGACGTCGTTTCCCACCAGGGCCGAGGTATTGGTCAACTGGCTCCCGGCCAATTGCATGCCGTCGCCGGAATCGCCGCAGAAGCGCACCGTCGCCGCGTCCAAATCGACCAGCGGTTTGGGCGTCCGGGTCGTCGCCGGGGTATCTGGCTGCAAGGGATTCATGGTCACACCCGTATGGAAGTGTACCGGCTCCCATGCCGCGAGGGAACCGCCGCGGCCTCCACCATCCCTACCCCGACGGAGGAGAATCACTGCCAACGTCGACACCCTGGCGTGATCTGGGGAGGGCGAGGCTCCTGCCGAGCCGGCCAATCTGGCAGGCGTCGCGACCGCGATCCCGGCTCGGCAGGAGCCTCGCCCTCCCAGAGCCGGGAAAGCCCATTCAGGGCTTCTCCTCTTTCGGCGGCCCGTAATAGCGGGAGAGATCGATTCCGCCGCGGAGTTCCTCCTCCATGAGGCGGAGCCGGTTTTCCACCCGGTCGAGCCGGCGCTGGAGGAGCGCAAACTGCTGTGCCTCGGAGACCTGCGGCTTGGGGCGCGGCACCGAAGGATAGCCCAGGTGCCGCGCGAGGGCCGCGAAGAGGAACAGGGGATCCTTGCGGCGGTTGGCCAGGGCGATTCTCCCTTCCTTTTCGCCGAAGAGGATCGGCTTTTCCGGCTCGCCGCGGAGGTTGCGGTAATGTTGGCTGCGGACGTAAATTATGTCCGCGATGTCGATGATCCCCACCTGCCGGCGGACCGCAAGGATCCACTCCCGCCAAGCCTCGTCGTAGACGGTGTCCGCGGCCATGGCGTCCAGTCCCCGATCGTAGCCCAGGCGGTTCCGGCAAAGGGTCTCGAACTGGTACAGAAAGATCCCTTGGACCGAACCTCCTTGAGCGCGGTACTCGGCCTCACGTTGGAGAATCTCCAACGCGATGCGGAAGTCCAGGCGTCCCTCTTCCTTCTCCGCCTCCCGGATCACGAAGGTCTGGAAGGGGCTGAAGTAGTGGTGCAGCCGGGCCATGGCCGAGCCGAAGCTCCCGGTCAGCCGCTGTTCGCCGGCCATGAACTCCAGCGCCATGGGGAGCTTGGTGGTGGAGAGGATTTCCTGCCGGATGCCGGCCAAGAGTTCCTGCGATGAGGTCCCTTCCTGCACCCGCTCGCGGAAGGCGCGAAAGAAGTATGCCTGCTCGACGTATTCCTCGCGATCGAGTGTCATGGGAGCCACTAGCTGTCAGCGCTGGGCCGTCAGCCATCAGCTTATCATCGCGCCACGGCGCGGCGAAGCGGCTCCCTACCTCCGGGCCTGCAGCTTGCTCTGGCCCTCGACCTTGAGGCATTCTACCGCCGTGATGATCCCGTCGCGGTTGAGATCGGACTTCATGAATCTCGCCGCCACCTCGTCGGACCAATCACTGGCAAACTCGGCCATGCTGATTTGACCGTCGCGGTCGGCGTCTTTTTCCAGGAACCAGCTCGGGAGCCCTGCGGGGAGCATCTCCACGGCGGTGCGGAACTTACTCGGTTTCCCGTTGTTCGTGGCCGTTCCGGTCGCGGCTCCGGGAGGACCGCCTCTGCCGCCACCCGGACCCCCGTCGGGTCCCGGGCGATCCCCGCCGCGCCGCTGGCTGAATTCGACCATTTGCGCGATGAGTTCTTCCCGAGTGATTTTGCCGTCCCCGTTGCGATCGGCCCTCCGCAAACCGCCCGGCATCTGGGCCATCTCATCCTTGTCAATGACCCCGTCGCGGTTCTTGTCGTATTGCTTGAAGATGCTTTTGGCCATCTCGCGGGCGCGGGCTTCCGTCTCTGCTTTGCCGGCCGCAGGTGGGGGACTAGGCCCCGGTCGTCCACCCGGCGCCGAGCCAGGAGGCAACGCGACGGCCGGACGCGGTCCGCCGGGGACGTTGCCCGCCGCCGTGGACGGGCTAAAACTCGACACGGAGACCGGTTTCGCGGCCACCCCAAAGCCAGGGACCGACGACTGGACGGGCGCCTGCCCGGGCCTGATACCGCCAGCCGCCACTGCCGATGGCGGGCCTGGGGGGCCACCTGGAGGGCCGCCTCCGGGCGGACCCCCCCGACCTCCCATATTCCGGGTCATCGCCTCACGGAGAGCGGCGACCTTTATCGACCCCGACGGGTCAAGCCCGGCCCGCCGCGCCATCCCCTCGTACATGGATTTGGTGCGGGCATCCATCGCGGCGACGTCTTTGGGTGTGACCGTGCCATCTCCGTCGGTGTCGAAGCGGCCGATCATCGCATCGAGGAACTGCGCGCGGCGATCACCCCCTTGCTGGTCGCCTTGCGGGCCGCCCGGCCCGCCGCGGAAACCGCCTCGGAAGTCGCCTTGGGGACCGCCGCTCGGTCGGCCTGGGAAGCCACCCGGCGGGCCGCCCTGGAAGTTGTTCGGGGCCCCGCCTGGGGCGCCTTGGAACTGAGGCTGATCGCCACCGAACCCCCCGCCACGGCGCCCTCCGCGACCCCCCCTGTCGCCGCCGGGTGGCTGGGCCAACACAGTGGAAGCCACGGCCAGACCGGCCACGATACCCAAGACCAGATGCCACGCCTTCATCGCGACGACTCCTCTCGCTCAATGACCCCCACGCCGCCCGATCCTTCCGGTCCAGTCCGCCTCCGGGGCTCGGAACTCCCAGCGTGACCCCTCTTATTCAACCCCGCCCCATGGCAACGGTGTTGCAGGCGCCGGAGATGAGCCAAGTGACTGATATCGGGCCGGGCGGAGGTGCGAACCCGTCTAACCGGTTATGCCATTATAACAACGAAGTGGCAGTCGGAACAGTTCCCGCAATTGCGGGGTTAATTGAGAGGGGGTGAGGCCGGGAATCGTCCCGGCCAGGCGCGGTCTCGCGGAATCCCCCGCCTGTGAGGGCGAAGAACATTTGTGGCGCTAAAGACTGGACGAGACGGCCAGTCAGTTCGTATCGTGGTAGGAAGGGGGTTACCGGGAGTCTACCCGGAAGGCAATATCCATGATGGAAGCCGGAGAGATTTTACTCAAAAAAGGGCTGCTCGATTCACGGCAGCTCGACCTGGCGCGCCAGTCCCAGACGGAAGGCAGCCGTCTGGACCAGGTCGCCGTGGAACTCGGTTTTATCACCGAGGAGGCGGCCCTGCGCGCTTTGGGCGAAGAGGTCGGTTTGGACTACGTGGACCTGGCCGAGACGGAGGTGGACCTTTCTCTGCTCCAAAAGTTCCCGCCCAAGTTCATCTACCGTGAGGCCCTCTTTCCCATCCGCCAGCACAACGGCACCTTGGTGGTCGCCACCAACGATCCGTTCAACCTCTACCCCCTGGATGAGTTGAGCCTGGCCACCGGCAAGACGATCACGCCCGTGTTGGCCAGCCGCGACGAGATCGCCAAGCTGATCAAGACCCACCTGGGCGTGGGCAGCGAGACGATCGAGGGGCTGATTGCCCAGTCGGCCGACGACGACCGCGTGGAACTCTTGGAGCAGATCGAGACGGACGGCTCGGAGCTCTCGCAGATGGCGCAAGAGCCGTCGGTCGTCAAGCTGGTCAACGAGATCTTGCTTGAAGCCCTCGAGTCGCGGGCCAGCGACGTACACGTCGAGTCGGAACAGGCGGGGCTGCGGATCCGGTACCGCATCGACGGCGTGCTGCACCCGCAGCCGACGCCGCCGGAGATCAGCCGCTTCCAGGCGGCAATCATCAGCCGCCTGAAAATCATGGCCCGATTGAACATTGCCGAGCGCCGGCTTCCGCAGGACGGACGGATTATGCTGAAAGTCCGCGGCCGGGAGGTGGACGTCCGCGTCTCGGTGATCCCCATGATCCACGGCGAGGGGATCGTGATGCGGTTGCTCGACAAGGGGGCCATGGAATTCAGCCTCTCGAAGCTCGGCATGGAGCCGGACCAATACGAGATCTTTCGCCAACTGATCCAGTTGCCCCACGGAATCATCCTGGTGACCGGCCCCACGGGCTCGGGCAAGACGACGACGCTCTACAGTGCCCTTTTGGAGATCCGCAACGACGAGACCAAGATCATCACCACGGAAGACCCGGTCGAATACCAGCTTCCCGGAATATGCCAGATCCAGGTTCATACCAAGATCGGACTGACGTTCGGAACCACTTTGCGGCACATCTTGCGCCACGACCCGGACATCGTTCTGGTGGGCGAAGTCCGCGACCTGGAGACCGCCGAGAATGCGATTCAGGCCTCGCTTACCGGTCACCTGGTGTTCAGCACCCTGCACACCAACGACGCCCCCACGGCCTACACGCGGTTGACCGACATGGGCGTGGAGCCGTTCCTGGTCTCCAGCACGGTGGAGGCGGTGCTGGGCCAGCGCCTGGTCCGCGTGCTCTGCCCGGCGTGCAAGGAGCCGTACCGGCCCGCAGTCAAGGACCTGCCCGCCGACTTCCCGGTGGACAAGCTGAAGGACGGGGTGACGATTTACCGGGCGGTGGGCTGCCGCGAGTGCCGCGGGGTGGGTTACCGCGGCCGCGTGGGCCTCTTCGAGCTCCTGGTGACCAGCGAGCGGATCCGGCAACTTGCCCACGAGCGCAACAGCACGTGGGCCATTCAGCAGGCGGCCATTGAAGAAGGGATGAGACCCATCCGCCAGGACGGCTGGGTGAAGGTCCTCAGCGGCCGCAGCACGGTGGCCGAAGTGGTCCGCGTCAGCAAGGCCAATGAGGCCGTGCTCCGTGCAAAGCCCAGCGAGGTGAAGTGAGCGTTTCCAGAATCCCCCTTCCAATCCGAGATCAGATCCGAAATTCGAAGTCCGATTTCGTGCTTCGTGTTTCGGATTTCCGGGGGTAGTGATGGCCGACTTCCAGTATGTTGCCCGGGACAACAGCGGTCAGCGCGTGATCGGCACGATTGCCGCCGCCACGCGCCGCGAGGCGCTGACCGCGATCGCCGGCCGGGCCCTCTTCCCGGTCGAGATCAAGGGGGCGGCCGCCGCCACCGCGACCCGCGATCGCCGCATCCGGGCCCAGCTCCTGGCCACGACCTACGGACAAATGGCCGACCTGCTGCGGAGCGGAGTCCCGCTGTTGCGGGCCCTGGACGTGCTGCGCCGGCAGACCACGCACCGCGGCTTGGGGGCGGTCCTGGAAGAGATCCACCACCGCGTCGAGGAAGGGGAGTCGCTGGCCGAGGCCATGCTGCACTTCCCCAAGCTCTTCGGGGAAATGGCGATCAGCATGGTCCGCGCCGGCGGCGAAGGGGCGTTTTTGGAGGAGGCCCTCAGCCGTGTGGCGGAGTTCACCGAAGCCCAGGACGACCTCAAGAAGCGGGTCCTCGGGGCCGTGGCCTATCCCGCGTTCCTGGCCGTGGTGGGCGCGGTCATCGTCGTCGTGCTCTTGGTCTTCTTCGTGCCCAGGTTCGGCACCCTGTTTGAGAGTCTCCGCAAGCGCGACGAGCTGCCGGCCGTGACCGATCTGGTCCTGGGGACCAGCCAGCTCTTGCAGGACTGGTGGCTATGGATCATCGGCGGGGTCGTGGTGGCGTGGCTGGGTGCGAGCCGGTGGATGGCCAGCGAGGCGGGCCGCGTCTGGCGAGACCGCGTGAAGCTCCGCCTTCCGCTGGTCGGCGGCATTTTCTTGAGCCTGTCCGTCGCCCGCTTCTGCCGGGTCCTGGGGACCCTGCTCCGCAACGGCGTGCCGATCCTCCGCTCCCTGGAAATCTCCGCCGACGCCACGGGGAACCGCGTCCTGGCCGCGGCGATTCGGGAGGCGAGCGAGGACGTCTCGGCCGGGCAGCGCCTGGCCGGGCGCCTGTCCACCAGCGGCCATTTTCCGGCCACGGTGGTGGAGATGATCGCGGTGGCCGAGGAATCGAACACCATGGAAACCGTGCTCCTGAACATCGCCGATTCCTTGGAGCGCCGCACCTGGCGGCGGCTGGACCTGGTGGTGCGGCTCCTCGAGCCGCTCTTGCTCTTGATTTTGGCGAGCGTGGTGCTCGTGCTGGTGATCGCGCTGCTCTTGCCGGTGATCAAGATGAGCAGGGCGATCAAGTAACCGTATTGGGACCCCCGTTGACTAAGGAGATTACCCGACCATGACGTTTTCCTCTCGTCGCAGACGTGGCCGCCGAGGCTTCACGTTGATCGAAGTGCTCTTGGTGCTGACGATCCTCGTGATCATCGGCTCGTTCGCCGTTACCAACTACATGGGCGTGCAGAACCAGGCCAAGATCAGCCAGGCCAAGATCCAAATCAGGGCCTTCAAGACCCCGCTCCTCCTGTATCGCCAGGCGATGAATGAGTTCCCTCCGACCGAGATGGGGCTCCAAGCCTTGCTGAATACGATGACGGACAGCACCGGAAGGATTGCGGGCAATTCGTGGATCGACAGCCTGCCGCTGGATCCTTGGGGAGTGCAGTACATGTATCAGTTCCCCGGCACGCGCGGCCGGGGCGACATGCCCGACATCTGGTCGAACGGCCCGGACCAGACGCCCAATACCGAGGACGACATCGGCAATTGGCAGGACTAGCGCCGTGACCCTCCGCCGCCGGAATATTGCCCGAAACGACCGCGACGCGTTTACGCTGATCGAGGTCCTCTTGGCGCTGAGCCTGATGGTGGTCTTGGCCTCGTTGAGCTGGCCGTCCTTGGCGCGTCCCATGGCCAATCAGGCCCTGCGCTCCGGGGTGGACGAGGTTCGCACTTCGTGGGCCAAGGCGCGGGTGGCGGCGATGAGCACGGGCCGCACGTACGTCTTCCACGCGTCGGAAGCGGATCGCTACGCGGTCGAGTGCCACGTGGCCCCGGAAGCGGCCGGCGAGATGAGTGAAAACCAGCTCGCGGCGTCGCAAGGCAACTCGATGCTCCAATCCGGGGCGAGCGTTGCGGAGGAGCATCGGTTGCCGGAGCGGATCCGCTTCGTGGGCGGGAAGACAGTGGTCGACGCCCGCGATCAGTCGGCGGCGCTCTCCAGCGGTCCCATCTCCGATGCGGCTCTCAGCCAGGTGGACCCGATCTTCTTTTATCCGGACGGCACCACGTCCACCGCGCGGCTGCAACTGGAAAACGAATACGGCCGGATGATGGAGCTCTCGCTGCGGGGTCTGACGGGCGTGGCGACCGTCAGCGCGATCGAAGAGACCCGGCCGTAAGGACCAGTAACGGGGAATTGCGATGCGTCATCTGATCGGAATTCGGCCACGCCGCTGCCGCCGGTCGGCATTCTCCCTGCTGGAGGTCATCCTGGCCATCGCGATTCTCACCGGGGCGGTCGCCGTCCTCGGCGAGCTGACCCGCCAGGGTATCGAGAGCACCGGCGTCGCCCGCGACACCACCTTTGCCCTCCTCGTCTGCGAGAGCAAGATGGCGGAGATTGCCTCCGGGGCCACCTACCCCGAGCAGTTGTCCGACCAGGCGTGCGAGGAGGCAGTCATCGCCGGCCGGCGCGGCTGGCTCTACTCGATCGACCTGGCGACCGTGGATCTGCCGGGGTTGGTGCAGGTGACCGTGACGGTCTATCAGGACCTCCCCCCGGAAATGGGGCCCACCGAGTGCTCGCTGGTCCGCTGGATCGTGGACCCGGACGTGGAGTTCTCGGTGCCGGTGGAAGAGTCAAGCCAAAGCGGGTCGACGCAGTCCACCCAGTGATTAACGGTGGGAACACGCAAGAGCGGCGGCGCGCACGGGAGAGTGCAAAATGAAAAATGCAAAATGTAAAAGGCAAAATGAAGACGGCGATCTCGAATCCGCGTTTTTCATTTTGCACTTTACATTTTTCATTTTGCACTCTGTATTTCCACGTCGGGTCGCCGTGCCCAGGCTGCGAGAGGTCCTATAAACCATGTTACCCCGCAAACGACAACGGCCCGCCTTCACCCTCCTGGAGGTGCTCTTGGCCCTGGGGCTCACGGCCGTGGTGATGGTGTTGGTCGCCGTGACCCTCGACGTCAATCTCCGCGCCGTGGATGCCGGGCGCACCGAAGTGGAAGAGGCCCAGCTCGCCCGGGCCATCCTCCACCGGATGGCCGACGACATCCGCGGGACCGTCCCCAACGATCCCCTCAAGGCCGACGAAACCATGAAGATGCCGGTAACGGCGGACGAGCTGACCAAGGCCCTGGCCAGCGGGCAAAGCTCCGGCACCGGAAGCGGTACTGGAAGCGGCACCGGCACGACGCCGAGTCCCTCGAGCGGCAACCCGTCTTCCACCGGGGGCACCAACCAGGGGACTTCCGGGACTCCTGCCGCCGGCGCCACCACTGAGGGCACGGATACCGGCGCGGCGACGGATCAAACCATCACGGCCACCCCGCACCCACTCCCCGGACTCTTCGGATCGCTCACGGCCCTGCAGGTGGACGTCAGCCGTTTGCCCCGGCTGGATCAGTTCTACTCCCAGGTCAGCCAAGCCGTCGATTCGCCGATGATCGACCGGCTCAGTGACGTGAAGACGGTGACCTACTACGTGATCCCGCCGGAAAACGCCACGACGATGGCTACGTCCAAGGGCACGACGCTCCGCACCGGGCTCGTGCGCCGCGAGTTGGACCGGGCCGTGACCGTGCATGCGGCCGAGCAAGGGGCCCTCGATGCCATGGACCAGAACCTCGAGCCGCTGGCCCCCGAGGTCGCGGCCATCGAGTTCCGCTACTTCGACGGCTCCCAGTGGGTCGAGGAATGGGACTCCAACGCGATGGGCGGGCTGCCCTGGGCCGTGGAGATCATCTTGGGCATCATCCCGGTGAAGCAACGCCAGTCGTCCGTCCTCCCATGGCAGCCGAACGAGCAGACCGTCAGTCCATATAGTGAAGGGTTGATTCAGTACCGGCTGGTAGTCTATCTCCCGGCGGCCCGGGCAGCGTTGGCTCAGGCGGGCGCGGGAGGCTCCAGCGGCACAGAGGATGGGTCTTCGTCGAGTGGCTCGGGTCAGCCAAACACCAACCCGGGGTCGTGATCGAAATGAAACGAGACCACACCAAGCCCAGGCAAGGAGACAAGCGATGAGGAACGGATCGCGCCACGGCATGATTCTCCTGGTGGTGCTGGTGGTGATCGCGCTGTGTGCCATGGCCGCGATCACCTTCTCGGAACTCATGTTTGCGGAGCGCGATGCCGCCAACGTGGCCGTGCGAAAGGTCCAGGCTGGCTTGTTGGCCGACTCGGGTTTGGAGGCGGCCCGGATTTTCCTCGGCCAGACTCCGGACCTCCAGAAGCAGGGGGGCGGGGTCTATGACAATCCGGAACGCTTTCGCGGGATCTTGGTCACGCAGGGCGCCACCGCGAGAACCTGCGGGCGTTTCACCATCGTCGCTCCGCGGGTCGAGGAGGGGAGCGCGGGAGGAGTCCGCTTCGGCCTGGAAGACGAATCCACCAAGCTGAACCTCAACATCCTCGCCTCCCTGGACCAGAAGGTCCCTGGTAGCGGCCGGCAGATCCTCATGGGCCTGCCGGGTATGACCGAGGAGATTGCCGACGCCATTCTCGACTGGATCGACCAGGACGACGAGCCCCGGGAATTCGGAGCCGAGCTAGAGACCTACGGGGCCACAGACCCGGGGTACGCCCCGCGGAACGGGCCGCTGACCACCGTGGAGGAACTCCTGCTGGTCCGCGGCGTGACCCCGACGCTCCTGTTCGGCGTGGACGCCAATCGCAATGGCGTGGCGGACCGCGGGGAGCCCGATCCGCAAACCATGGCGGACGTGGACAATTCCGACCGCTCGATGGATCGAGGCTGGGCCGCCTATTTGACCCTCTACAGCATGGAATCCAATCTCCAGCCCGACGGCGTCACGCCCCGGATCAACCTCAACCAGACGGACATGGAAAAACTCTACTCGGACTTGACGGCGGTCTTTCCCCAGGAGTGGGCGACCTTCATTGTGGCTTACCGCCAGAACGGTCCGACTCAGCAGCAAGGCCAATCCGCCCCCCCGGACACGAGCAAAAAGCCCACAAGCTGGAAAACGCCAACCCCGACCGGCACCCAGCTCGCCGGCCGGAGCGAGGGCGAACTCATCGGTCTCCATCCCCTCGCGTTGTTCGTGGGCGTCTTGGCACAACCGCCGACGGGCGGCTCGGGCGGAAGCAAAGGGGGAGGTTCCGGCGGAGGCTCGGGGGCCGGTTCCGGGGCAGGCTCGGGCGCGGGTTCCCGGCCGGGCTCCGGCGCCGGTTCCGGAGCAGGCTCGGGCGCAGGTTCCGGGGCAGGCTCGGGCGCAGGTTCCGGGGCGGCCCCGGGCACTGGTTCGGGAGGAGCCTCGGGATCGTCCGGCAGCAAGTCCTCGAAAGGCGCCACCGGCGAGCTCGATCTGACGCAGCCGGGCAAGGTGAACCTGAAGAACGTCCTGGAACTGATCGGCGCCCAGGTCCAGGTGAAATTCAAGGGGGACGACCAGGCGACCCCCCTCGACAGCCCGTTCCCCAATGATCCGGCGGCCGTGCAAACCTACCTCCCCACGCTCCTGGACTACGTCACGACCAATCCGAACAAGACCATCCCCGGGCGGATCAACATCAATCAGGCCCCGCGGGTCGTGTTGCAGGGGATTCCGGGGATGACGCCGGACATCCTGGATCAGATCATGTCCCAACGTCAGTCCGATCCCGCGCAGCGCGACGACTCGCAGCGTTACGAAACTTGGCTCTTGTCTAAGGGGATCGTGGACCTGGAGCAGATGAAGGCCCTGCTCCCGTTTGTCTGCGCCGGGGGGTGCATCTACCGGGTTCAGGTGGTCGGCTACTTCGACGCCGACGGCCCCGAGGCCCGCATCGAAGCGGTGATTCATGCTGGAAGCCAACCGCCGCGGGTGATATTCTGGAGGGATATGAGCCACCTGGGGCGCGGTTACCCCTTGGAGCTTTTGGGAGTGGAAACGATTGCCGGGGAATAACCCATGCCTCGACTATTAGCCTTGGAGTGGAGCGAGACCGAAGCCCGGTTCGCGGTGGCTTCGTCGCACGGCGACGAGGTGACCGTCGAACAGGCGTTCTCGGTCCCCATGCGGCCGGAGCAGTCCGGGGCCGAGCCGGGTCCGGCCGACGTGGGCCAACGGATCGCCGCAGCGCTGGCCGAACACAAGACCGGTCGGATCGACACCCTGGTGGGGATCGGGCGGAGCAACATCGAGCTCCGCCAGCTTACCGTCCCGCCGGCCCCCGACGAAGAGTTGCCCGAGATCGTCCGCTTCACGGCGATGCGGGAGTTCAACGCCTTGGAGGAAGACTGGCCGCTGGACTTCCTCCCCATCGACGACCTCCCCGATCAGCCCCGCACGGTGCTGGCCGCCGCGATCTCCCTGGAGATGGTGGAGCAGATCCAGCGGACCTGTCACACGGCGGGCCTCAAGCCGCGGCGCTTGATCCTCCGGCCGTGCGGCGCCGCTTCGCTCTTCTGCCGGCAGCAAGTGGACGGCCGCCCGCGGGCCCGGTTGCTGGTGGACCTCCTGGTCGACGAAGCCGACCTGACGGTGATCATCGACCGCAAGGTGATCTTCCTGCGGACGGCCCGGCTCCCCGGCGACCCGCTCACCGACGACGAGGCCGCCCAGGCCCTGCTGGCCGAACTCCGCCGCACCATGGCCGCGGTCCAGAACCAACTGGGCGGGCGCAAGGTCGAGGAGATTGTGCTCTTCGGGACCGGCAAGCAGCACGCCGCTTTGGCCGAGCTGATCGACGGCCGCCTGGCCACTCCTGCCGAGGTCTTCGATCCCTTCGCGGGACTGCGGCTCGGGCCGGAGCTGCAGGAGGTTTTGCCGGAGCATCCGGGCCGATTCGCCCCGCTCCTGGGGATGCTGCTCGACGAGTTGCACCATTCGCCTCACGCGGTCGATTTCCTCCACCCGCGCCGCCGCCCGGAGCCGCCCAGCCGGCGCAACACCTACATCGCCGCGGGCGCAGGCGCGCTTGCCCTGCTGGTCATGCTGGTGGTGGCAAGCCGGCTCTGGTGTCATAGCCTCGACGACAAACAAGCGGAGCGGCAGGCCACTCTCACCGACTACGACCGGCAACTGGCCATGCTGGCCAAGGACGTCAAGGGCGTGGAGGACATCGAGGCATGGAGGGCCGGCGACCCGATGTGGCTGGACGAGCTGCGCGGGCTGGTCAAAAAGCTCCCTCCGGCCGAACAGGCCATGCTGAGAGATTTCCGCGGCGAGGTCAAGACCGGTCAGCGCGGCCCGGAGATCAGCTTCCAGGGCTTCGCCACCAAGACGGAAATCACTGAAGACCTCGGAAAGGCCCTCCGGGAGAAAGGTCGCCAGGTGGGGTCGATCTTGCCCAAGCCGAACACGTCCCAGCCGCCCTATCAGTATGAGGTCAACGTCACGATCACCCCGCTCGGTCCGGGCGTCTCCCTGGTTCCGGCGACCTCGGCTTCCTCGACGGAGGTGCGGCGATGACCCTCTCGAAGCGTGAAAAGGTGCTTGCCGTCTGCGTCGGGTTCGTCGCGGTGTTTTTCGGGGGGCGCGTGCTGTGGGGAGTCGTGGCCGGCCCGATCTTGGATCGCCGGGACCTTCGGACGCGGATGGAGCAACAGATTGCCGAGAAGGACGAGGCGCTCCAGAAGGCGAAGGCCGCCGAGGCCAAAATGGCCGACTGGAGGAAGACCCGCTCCCTGCCGGGCAACGTGCTGGAGGCCCAAAGCCAGTATTACAACTGGCTTCTCAGTTTGGCCGAAAAGCCCGGTCTCAAACTGAGCCCGTCGAAGAAGGTGGACGCGAAGACCGTCGCCTCGGCCAAGGGGAAGGCCGCCCTCTCCTACAACGCCCTGACGTTCAATCTCCAGGGCCAGGTAAGCCTAAGCAACTTGATTGAGTTCCTTTACAAGTTCTACTGCGTCGGCTATCTCCACCAGGTCCGCAAGCTGAACATCCAGCCGGTCGCCAAGTCCACGGACCTGAGCGTGACCTTGACCATCGAAGCCCTGTGGCTGCCCGGCGCCGATCGCAAGGACAAGCTGGACCCGCCCAAGCGGCCGTTGACGGTGGAGTTGGCCGCGTACACCAAGGACATCGTGGATCGGAAGCCGTTCTCGCCCCCTGAGAAGCCGCCAATAATCGATACGGGTCCTAAGGTAGTGGAGACCCGGCCACCTCCCTTCGACATCACCAAGTTCACCCAAGTCACCGGGATCGTCGTCGGGCGCGACGGCCAGCCGGAAGTGATGATCAAGGCCCACACCTTGGGCAAGGAGTTCCGGCTGCACCAAGGCGACCCGCTCATAGTCGGCCAGTTCAAGGCGACCATCGGCCAGGTGGGCAACCGCGACGTCGAAATCCTCATCGCCGGCCGGATCGATCCCGTCCGCATTCCGCTGGGCGGGACGATCACCAAGAACGACGAACTGACCAAGCCCTCCGCCGAGGCAGCCCCGGCACCGACCGAAACCAAGGGAAGGCCGCCCGGGCCGCCCTTCTCCGCCGGCAAAGCGGGAGAGCCGGGAGCGAAAACGCCCCAAGGCCCCACCTTTTCCAAGGAAGACTTCGAGAAGATGCGCGCCGGCAGGAATCGCGGCGGCAAGAAAGGCGGGCGAGGTGGTTTCGGCCCGGGAGGGTTCTCGCCCGACGGCGGCGACACGAAGCGCAAACGCGGCGAGTGAGGCTCGAAAATCGTAGGGTGGGACAAGCGCAGCGCAGTCCCACCAACGATGGCTCAATCGTCCACCGGCCCCGGCCGCACGATCCGCGGAGCGCTCCGGATTCTCGGGCGCACAGCGAGCCAATCCACGCCCTGGAAGACCGGGTCCGGGATCTCCCGCACCTCCTCGTCGCCGAGGTACGGGCACATGGCGTCCACCCAGGCGATGATCCGCTCGAGGCTCTGCGGGTCCACCTGCACGTCGTAGTGCTTTCCGCTGGAGCAGAGTTCCACGAGCCGGCTCTTGTAGGAGAGGCTGGTCATGGGCGTGGGGGTCTTGTAGCCCGCCGGGTCGATCTGGCCGTAGCCTTCCACGATGAGCATCCCGGCGATGCCGAACCCGGGCGGCGCGTTCGGGGGTCTCTGATACGGCGTGCCCCAGCTCGGTCTGCCGGTCAGCACATGGTAGGGCTCGGCGAAGCCGAGAAAGCCGGGGCGCGGGCTGAGGTCCGGCGCCTTCATCCCCTCGCCAGTCCCCTGGTGGCATTTGACGCAGTACTTGTCGAGGACAGGCTGGACGTAGCGCGGGTAGCTGACGGTGTTGTCGCTCCATGGGGGCGGAGTGATCGGGCGCGGGTCCTTCGCCAGCGCGGTGCACGTCCCCGCGTACTGCGGCGCCCGGCTGTGCGACTCGTGGCATCCGAGGCATCCCCGCCGCTCGCCCGGCATGAGGCCCACGAAACTCCGCATCGTTTGCAGGGCGCGGCCATTTTCGTCGAGGAGCTGGAAGTGCAGGGCCATGCCCGGCGGCGCGTCAAAGGCCACGGAGCCGTCCGTCTCAATGGGCACCGTGCCGAGCACCCGCTTGACTCCCTCCGACTGCACCGTCGATATCACCGGCCCGGTCGAAATGTACGGCCTCATGTACCAGTAGGTGTACGTCTTGGGGTCGATGTGCAGCACGCGCAGGTACCTGGCCTGCCCCTTGAGCTGCGGCGGGGCGTTCTGGTACACGTTGCCGCTGTAGAGCACGCCGCCTTGCGGGCTCAGCCGCTGGTGGCGGTCGGGCCAGGCCACGCGGTCGGCAATCACCGGCGGCCTCGGACGGGGCGCTAGCGGCATGGCGTGGAAAATGTTGTTGGTCCCCTCGTAGATCAACTCCCGGTTGCCGTAAACGTCCATCAAGTAGAGCAGGAACTTCCCGCCGCGCTGGGCCGACACGAGGAAGTCCTGCTCGCCCAGCGGGTACGGCGAGTAGTACGCCGGGTAAAGGCCGCTGGGGTGATACTCGCGGCACTCCACCGGGTCCACCGGCCCGTTGCCGCACTCGGGCCAGGGGACGTCCGCCGTGATCTTGGTGAGCCCGTCCGGGAAGTTGAAACCGCCGTCCGGATCGATGATCCCCACCGAGCCGCTGAACCAGTTGTGGTGGGCGCTGCCGGTGAACATCACGCGCCGGCTTCCCGGGATGCTGCGGGCGTCCTTGACCAGGTCGGGCCAGACGCTCTGATTGCCCCAGAACGTGGCGACCTGCGTGCCGTCGGGGTTGACCGTCCAGAGCTTCGCTGCCCGCCAAAGGGGCTTGTCGGTGTATTCCCACCGCGTATAGATCACGCGGCCGTCGCTGGTCACCGACGGCAGATAGTCCGGCTCGTTGTTCGAGGAAATCAAGTAGACGTTCTTGCCGTCGCGGTCGCAGCGGGCCAGCACGTAGGCATTGGTGGGCGGCATGCAGCGGACGTAGGTGTGACCGCGGGTGGTCGAAAAGATCACGTGCCGGTCGTCGGGAAGGTAGATCGGGTCCAGGTCGTCGTAGGGCCCATCGGTAAGCTGGACCAGCCCGGTCCCGTCCACGTTGATCTCGTAGAGGTGAAACGATTTCTCGTTGTGCGGCTTGAACGAGAAGAGGACCTTCCTGGCGTCGTAGGACAGGTCGGGACGCCAGAACGAGCCGTGGAGCGGCGCCTGCGGCATGAGCTGGGTGAGCTTGCCTTCGGGCGAAAGTCCTTCCAGCACCAGAAGCCGCCCGCCCGGCACCGCCATGTACCCCAGGCGGTGGCGGGTCTCGTGCTGCCATTCCGAGCCTTGCGGGTAGGGCATGTCCACCAGAAGGACCTTGTCGAAATCGACGGCGGGGTTCTTGAGCATGATGCCCCGTTTGATCTGCCGGACCCTGAAATACAACTCCCGTAGGCTGGGGCCAACGCCCCAGCCACCCTGCTTTTCCAGCGCGTCCAGCTCGGCGAGTTCCTTGGAGAACCGCAGGCTGGGGCCGGCGCCCCGGCCTGCTCGCTCGATTCTCGCCGCAAGGTGCCGCGTCCACGCGATCTCGCTCTTGACTGTTTCGAGCGTCGGGTTCCCGTCGGCCTGGTGCAGCCAGTCGCGCTGGAGCGCTTCCCGGGCCTCGGCTGCCGAAAGGTTCCGCGTCGCCGGGGTGGCCGGCGGGACATAGGGAGCGACGGCTTCATGCCGATACGGGCGGAACTGGACCTTCGGGCCCGCGGCAAGGATGATCTCGATCCACTCGGGCGAGAACCTGGCCGCGTCGCCGAGTGCCTTGAGCTTCTCAAAACGCTTCTCGATCTCGGCCGCCTCTTCCCAGCGCCGCCGCTCCGCGGGGGTCTGGCGGGCCCACTGAGCGTCGGTGAGCGGCTTGTATTCCACCAGCAGTGCGACCAGGCGCCCCGCCTCACGCTCGTAGAAGTCGCTATGTTTGGCGGTCAGGAAGTCGAGGGGGCTCCCGCCGGTGAAGGCGGCAAAGGTCTCGTAATCCTTGGGGAAGTCGGCCCTCAGCCGCGTCAATAGCGCGCCGGCCAATCCACGGTCCAGGACCGCGCCCTTCTCCAGAAGGCTCTTCCGGGAGTTGGAGAGCGTCTCGGCCAGCGAGGTCCCGCGAAAGTAAAAAGCCTGGAGCTTCTTCTCCGACTCTCGGGAAAGCCGCTGGATCGACTCCAGGCCGCTGCGGTAAAGCAGGAGAATCTCTTCGCCGGTCAGGGCATCGGCGTAGATCCGCAGGTCGTCCATCACCCCCTGGAAGCACTCGCCGCCGTTGGAGGAGCCGATGCACCCGGGGGCGCTCCCGCCGGCGGCGATCGTGCCCTGGCGCGGGAGCGAGCCGATTTCCCTGCCGTCCAGATAGACCCGCATAACCCGCCCGTCGAACGTGGCCGCCGAGTGGTGCCACGCCCCGTCCAGCACGCGCGCCGGGTCGATCTCGGCGTCGCACTCGACGTAGCCGCCGACGTTCAATCCCAGGGAGAGATGGGTTCCGCCGTCCTGGAACGAGAAGAGGACGCGGCGGTCGCCGTCCTCCTTGCGGAAAACCTCGCGGTAGTCCTTCAGTTCCGTGGGCATGACCCAGGCGCTGAACGACACCTTCGCAAGCCCCGTGAAGCGAGGCCTCCCGGGGACGCGCAGGATATGGCTTCCGGAAAACTCGACCGCGCCGCCGAAAACGCCCGCCGTGCGCGCGATCCCCGGCGCCGGCCGCCGCTCCGGTGACGCATGATGGCCGTTTCCGCTGGAGTCGAGGCACTCGCCGCTGGACGGCTCGTCAAAGCTCCAGTGCGCAATCAGGGGCCTCTTGATCCGCGGCGGCTCCGGACCAGCGTCGCGGGCTGGTCTCGGCCCAGCGGCCGGCAAAGCCGTCGCCGAAATGAGAAAGATGCTCAGGACGATGTGCCACGGCAGCCCAAGTCGTGTCCAGCGCATCGAGCGATCCTCCCAGTTTCCTACTCGACCTCGTAAAGCCCTGGGGTTGCAACCCCAGGGCTTTGAACTGACGCGTCAGACCCTTTCCATCTGCCCGAGCACGTAATCCCTCGCCCGCGGCACGTCCTCGAGGGCCACGTGCTCGATCACCAGGTCCATCGGCCGGTCAAGCCGGGCCAAGAGCCGCAGATAGAGCGGATAGTCGAGCACGCCGAGCCCTGACGCGGGCAGATCTGTCCCGTCGGCCGACGCCTTCACGTCCTTGGCGTGTGCCAGCACGATCTGGGGCGCGAGGCGCCGGAACATGTCCTCCAGCATCGGCTTCATGCGGGGCAGGTCTTCCTTGCGGAAGTAGTTGCAGGGGTCCATGACGAGCTTCAGGGCGGGCGAGTTGACCTCGCGGAAGAGCCGCTCGGTGCGAGCGATCGAGTCGATGACGTTCCGCCAATAAGGCTCGATGGAGACGACCGCACCCGCCTTCTCCGCCATCCGGGCGAGCTTCTCCAGCGCCGACCGGCACTGGAGATAGCCCTGCTCGGTGGCATTCTCGGGCGCCTCGACCCAGTCGGACTTGGGATTGAAGGTGCCGGTTTCCGTGGAGACGTTAGGGCAGCCCAGGCGTTTCCAGTTCTTGATGAGCGTCTCCATGCGGGCCTCGCCGCGTTTGCGCCGGGCGGCAACGGGGTCCACGACGTTGACGTAGCCGAAGACCCCCACGATCCGCACGCCGTGCCGCTCGAAGCTGCCGACGACCTTCGCGGCCGCCTTCCAGTCGGGAGCCAGCGGGTCGAAGCGGGCGTCCGCAAAAACATAGTCCGTGAGAACCCCGCCGAAACCCTTCGACTTGATCCGGCGGGCCGCCTCCGCCACGGATAACGCCGCATAGGGGGTGGTGTGGACGGCCAGCTTGAGGTTCTTCTTCGCTTTGGCCCTCAGGTCCTCCCGTGCCGCGCCGAGCGCCGGGGCAGCAAGCAGCCCGACTCCCATGGCCTTCAGCAAGTCACGGCGGGGCAGTACGTCCCCGTTCCCTTCAACGCCGATGCACTCTCCGAAATCTCGCATGAGGTCTATCCTTGTCCTGAAGAAGTACGGGTTCCTCTTCTCTGTTCCGGCGTGCGCGCCGGCTGATGTTCGTCATAGGTTCACCACTCCCGGATCCATGGGACATCGAGACACAGACGCCGGCACAAATCCAACGCCGCGTCGTAGAGGGGCATCTTCTGGGCGGCTGCCCAGAGGTCGAGTTGGTTGCCGGCCGACGCACACTTGAAGCAGCGGTACGCGTTCTTCGCCAAGTTGGCGGAGAACGACCGTGTCCTCCCTGACTCCGAGCCGTGGAGGGGGCACGGACCACGGAGTTGGTTATCGGACCGCACCTGAGCGACGAACCCAAGGAGATCCAGGACCTACTTCATCGTAACCTGGGAGCGAACCGCCGTGAAGTCCACTCCAGCCATGGCTTGTGTACCCTCAGCAATCAGTCGGGGCGTCGCCGCCGTCGGAACAAGACCGTGAACAGAGAAGAGGCACCCGTACTCCCCCGGGGTGTCACGACGTTGTGATCCACAACACCGCGTTGCCCGCGAAAGGCGCGGTGAACTGTCGCCGCTGCCCGCCCTCAGTCTTGACGCCGGGCTGCATCGTGCCCGTCTCGGGATTGAGCCATTGCACGCCGAGAGCGCCCTTGGCCGGGGAGAGGTCCACGCTCACCTCGCCGCCCTTGGGGAGATAGACGACGTAGGCGGTCTTGGGATTGGCGGTCGTCGCCAGGCAGTAGGCGCTGGACGCCAGAGCGTTCTGCGGCGACATGGCGGCCAGGTCCAGGCGGCGCGACAGGCGGAGCGTGTGGCCCAGCGCCTTGCGCACGGGCTCCCAACGCGGATCGGACTTCTGGCCCAGCACGTCTCCCTTGTACGGGTCCATAAAGAGCGGGTTCAGGCCGCGCAGGAAGCTCTTCCAGGCCCAGGCCCGATCGCCGCCCATTCCCCAGAGGTGATCGGTGTCGCTCAGGACCACCTTGCGCCCGTCGGCTGCCGGCGGGTCATCGCGGTAGCCGCCGTCGGAATTGGGCGAAATCCAGTCGGCCGGGCTGTCGAAGAGCGTCTTGTTGCTGCCGCCCTTGTACTGAAAAGTCATCCCCACCGGGTGCTGCTTCGCCTTGCCGCGCTCGTACTCGTGAATGAAGCGAATCACGTGATACTGCCACTCGGTCGAGGGCGGATGATTCTCGTTCGAGATCTCGTACAGGACATTGTCCAGGTCACTGACCGTATCGACGACCTTGCGCACGTAGCGCTCCTGGATGGCCCGGATCGCCGGGTGCTTGAGCGTGTGGATGTCCACGCCCTGCTGGACCTCGCGGCCCACGCCGTTGGCGTTGTTCTCCGAGTGGAACGGGTGCGATTTCCAGGCCCCCGAGACGAACTGCATCCCCCAGCCTTCAAAGAGCATGATCGAGACGTAGATGCCGCGCTTTCCGGCGGCCTCGACGCGGGTCCGCAGCCGCCGGAAGTACTCGGGGTCGAACTTCGTCAAATCGGATTTCGGCTTGCCATCGGCGGCCGTGCCCGGGCCGGTCCGTGCAAACGGGTGCGGGAAGGCCGTGTGGACCCGGTTTTCGCCGTTGGCCTTTGTGTCCCACTTGGTCAATTCCCACGTCCACAGCCGGATGAAGTTGTGGCCGTAGCGGTCGAGGAAATCCAGGTAGGCGTCGAAGTCGAACCGCGGCGGCGGATCGGTCGGCCCGAGGTCCACCAGGTTCGCCCAGGTGTGCGAGCCGGTCAGATACACCGCCTTGCCGGTGCCGTCGGTGAAGTAGCGGCGATTCTCGGGGCACACACGAAGCGGCCCGTGTGCCACGGCTTGCCCTTCGGCAAGCGGTACGGAGGGCTCGTCGGCGGCACTGCTTCTGGCGAAGCAGTGGCACACGGCCCCGCCGGCAGCCAAACCGCCAGTCTGACGGAGGAAATCGCGTCGATTCATGGTTTCTGTCCTCTCGTGATGGAAAACGCGCGGTGGAGTTCCCGGACGGTCTCTTGCTCCACTTCGTCGAGCTGCTCGAAGAGACGCTTCTCGCCGAGGTCGAAGGAGCGGCGCGGGCGGCCGTCCGGTGTACCACGCTGGTCGCCGTTGTGGAAGCACCACCCGGCCGCCCCGCCGTTGCGGGCCCCCACCGCGGCGGTCACGAAATCCTCGGCCGAGGGCTCCCAGCCTCTGGTGTACCCGCGGCGGAACGGCTCCTGATAGTGTACCGGCACCACGCGGCCGTGCTCCTTGATCCACGCCAGGTACTGCCGCACCTGGGACTCGACCCCCTTGGCGACCTTCGAGTCTCGCTGCCCGTGCGGGCTCAGGAAATCAACCCGGACCACGTCGAGGTACTCCCTTATGTCCCGCGGCGTGAGATCGCCGGCGTGCGAGGCGGTGATGAGACGCTTGGGGTCGAGTTGGCGGGCCGCGTCGCGGAGCTGCTTGAGCTCCTCGAAGGAGACATAACGCTTGTCGCGTACGTCCCGCTCGTTCGCCAGATCGAGATACCAGTTGCGGCGGTCTTTCATCGCGGAAACGAGGGTCTCCATGGCGCGCCGGTGGGCGGCAAGCGCCTGGAGCCGCGGCGAGCCGGCAATGCCGTCGCCGCGGGAGAGGGTCACATCGACGATCATGCCCCGCCGGTCGCAGTCAGCTACGAGGCGCTTCAGGCCGGCCAAATACGGCTCCCGCGGGCCTCCTTCGGCGTCCACGGCCGAGAGGTTGTTCTTGAAACCGCTCCAGGTGGCCCAAACGCGGATCCAGTTGAAGCCGAGGCGGCGCATGTCGTCCAGATCGCGCTCGATCGTTGCCGGCGAGGCCCCGAGCGCCCCATAGTAGCTGATCCCCAGCAGGAACGCCGGTTTGCCGTCGATGGTGAACTTCTCTGCTTTGATGCCCAACTCGGCGGCGCCGGCCGACAGCGTGAATTCCACAACGCACGCCGCCGCACACGCGCCGATCCATAGATATCGTCCGGTTGTCATGAAATCATTCTCTCATCGCATTTTGCAGCTCTACGATCCGCTCGGCCAGCGCGCGGCGGACCGTGTCGAAATCCCCCATGCCCGCGGCCTTCTCGGGGTCGAGCACCTCGAATCCGTCGGCCGGAAAGCGATGGCCGCCTTGGCGGTACGCGGTCCAATCGTCGGCGATGCTCGCGGCGATCTTCTCCAGCAGGGCCTCGGCGGCCTGACGCGCCGCGCTGGCCCGGCCGGTCGCCTTGGCCTTTTCGACGAGCTTCTGGAGCTTGCAGAGGTACTTCAGATCGTCGATCCCTTCCCGCGACCGCTCGTAGTCGAGCGTGGGAAAGATCTCGGTGCCGCTGGTCCGCACCAGCGAGCCGCGCTCGTTCCGCAGGTTGTAGTACCATTCGACCTTGCCGCGCACGCCGTAGCGGGCCATCTTCCAGAAGAAGAACCCGAACGCGAACCGCCCGCAGTCCGCGTTCACAAACCAGGGGATCGCCCCGGTCTTCTGCTGGAGCTCGATGAGGAAGTCGACGTTGATGAGCTGGCGGCCGTCGTTGTGGTGGTCGATGCCGTCCCA
>Ga0315280_10000876_pt1 | contig 54312 bp, 49 predicted proteins | sample YL17G06_40_MG_FD_203697 | JGI IMG/M metagenome (GOLD analysis project Ga0315280, IMG submission 203697) | Sediment microbial communities from Yellowstone Lake, YNP, Wyoming, USA - YL17G06_40 | ecosystem: Environmental > Aquatic > Freshwater > Lake > Sediment | place: USA: Wyoming | collected... | reverse complement strand
CAACAAAACGGTTAAACATATCTTCTGCTTCTTAGGGAGAGGGAGGGTTACCTCAAAAAGGAGTAGCTACTCAAATTTGAGAAACTCTGATGGATGAATGTGGGAATAGAGGTACCTAGTCGTTGCCCATAATAGAAATGCGCGATCTAACGTTCACATACGCTGGCGCTGAGAAACCAAGCATCCTAGGGATCAATATCGTTGTCGAGCCCGGTGAATTCGTGGTTCTGACAGGTCCAAGCGGCTGCGGAAAGACGACCGTATGCAGATGTCTCAACGGTCTAGTTCCGAATTTCTACTCGGGTGAGATGACCGGGAACGTAAAGGTCACTGACTTGGATGTCAGAAAGACCCCTACAATGGAACTTGCTAGACACGTGGGCTTCGTTTTCCAAAATCCGGAGAACCAGCTCTTTTCTCTTTCTGTAGAGAGAGACGTAGCTTTCGGCCCTGAAAATCTCGGTCTACCTAGAGATGAAATCAGAAGAAGAGTAGATTGGGCTCTACAAGCTACTGGTATCTCTCACCTTCGGAATATGGCTCCTTATGAGCTCTCTGGCGGGCAGCAGCAGAGAGCCGCCATAGCATCGGTTCTGGCTATGAAGCCGAGGCTTATAGTACTGGATGAGCCGACATCCTTCCTCGATCCCAAATCGGCTCAAGAGATATTGGATGTGATCTCGCAGCTCAACAGAGAGCTGAAGCTAACGATATTTCTCGTAGAGCATAGACTTGACGCTGTTTCTCGACATGCCGACAGGGTGATCGTCATGGACAAGGGCAGAGTCGTTCTGGATGGAAAACCATCCAACGTATATGGCGAACAGGCTTGGCTGATAGGAATAGGTGTTCCTAAAGTCACTATGCTATTTCACTTGCTGCGGAAGGACAGCATCTCTTTGGATTCCATACCTATCACTGTCGAAGACGCAACGGAAGAACTGAGGAGGAAGCTGACTTGATAGAAGTTGAAAACCTATGCTTCACTTATCCTAACGGAAAAGACGTCCTTTTCAATGTGAATTTGAAGGTCCAAGACGGTGAATTCGTCGCTGTGATGGGAGAGAATGGAGCAGGAAAGACAACGCTAGTAAGACATTTCAACGGCCTGTTAAAGCCCGCGACAGGTCGCGTTCTGGTTGACGGTACCGACACCAAGAAGTCAAGCGTAGCATCTCTCGCAAGAAACGTAGGGCTGGTTTTCCAGAATCCCGACCATCAATTGTTCTGCGAGACTGTTAAGGATGAAGTTGCTTTCTCTCTCAAGAACTTTGGATATCCTGAAGACATCGTAGAGAGAAGAGTTCGAGGAATACTTGAGACTCTTGACTTAACATCCTATATCGATAGCTCACCCTTCATGCTGAGCGGAGGAGAGAGAAAGAGAGTAGCACTCGCTTCAGTATTGGTTTGGAATCCAAAGCATATAGTCCTCGACGAACCTACTATCGGTCAAGATTATCAGCAAAAAGACCGGCTGAGAAATTTCATTCTGCAGCTGAATACTCAAGGCAAGACTGTAATTGTAGTTACTCACGACGTTGAGTTTATCGCGGAATGTAAACCTAGAGTTGTCGTTTTGTCCGGAGGAAGAATAGTAGGAGACGGACCTGCGGTCGACATATTGACTGATGAGTCATTGGTCAACAAAGCATCGCTTGTCCGACCGCAGATCGCGAAGCTCATGTCATCTCTTTCAGATATAGGATTGCCGGCGAATGTAATCGACCTGTTCACAGCAAGAACAGTCCTCGCTAGCAAGCTCGAGAGGGCTGAAACATGTCGATGAGAGTATTCGATGGTTTCAAGTTCACGAAGCTGCCCACCCCAGTTCATCAAATGGACCCCAGAGCGAAATTTATTCTAGTTATGAGCATCTTCGCCGTGTGTCTTATGTTCTCAAATCTGCTGGTTCTCCTCATAGTCTTCTTCGCTCAAATACCAATAATCGGCCTAGCTAAATCGATAAGAAGATGGGCTGTCTCAATGAAGGGGGGGGCTTTGCTAGCAACCCTCATCTTCGTAATGAATTTCCTGACGGGAACAACGCTGATATACTCGTTGGCGATGACAGTGAAATTTCTTGCGTTGATATCCTGCTTTTCAGTCTTCTTCATGACAACCTCGCCTGATGACCTGGGTCTGGCTCTTGAGAACGTCGGCATGCCATTTACACTTGTCTTCACTTTCACAACGGCCGTTAGACTCGTTCCCACGATGGCCGTCGATGCTCAGACAGTCATAGACGCTCAGAGATCTAGAGGACTTGAACTCGAAAAGGGAAATTTCGTCAAAAGAATCAGAAACTACATTCCAATATTAATCCCGCTTATTGTGTCTGCGATAAGGCGAAGTATCGAGCTGGCGGAAGCTCTCGAGTCGAGAGCGTTCGGGGCATCCGAGAAGAGAGAATCCTTAGTGACCCTAAAAATGAAACTGTCTGACTATCTGACTGCCATCATGGCGCTCGCCTTTTTGACTTTATCTCTCTATGTGTACTTTTACGTGAGATTGCCTTCTTTCGAAATTGCCTTCAAACTTCCCTCGATTTGGCCTTGGTCATACGCATGACAAACTTGATAAGGAAAGAGAACGCGAATGAGATTTTCTAGTGACCAAAGTTGTTCCAGAGAATTCTCATCCCGATAGACGGCTCTCAACTGTCTCTAAAGGGGGCAAAGCAGGGAGCCTACATTGCGAGCAAGCTTGAATCGAGAGTCGTGTTTCTTCACGTAATCGATGTCAGAACAATTCAAACTTCAAGCTTGGCTGGCGCAGACCCAGATACTATAAGGGCGAGGCTGAGAAATATCGCCGAGAGATATTTGAATGAAGCGGCTAAGCTCGCAGAGGAAGAGAATATCACGTTTCAGAATCAAATTCGCGAGGGGCTTCCGGCTGAAGACATACTGAAAGAAATCGAGGAGAAGAAAATAGACCTAGTCATCATGGGTTCGAAGGGTATGAGCGGAGCTCACAGGGTCGTCATCGGGAGTACTGCTGAAGAAGTTGTGAGATGGTCGACCTGTCCCGTCCTAATTGTAAAGTAGTCTGTTTTTGGGTTTAGGCTCAAGAACTATCTGAACAGATATTTTCAGCGAAGAAAAAGCCTCTCAGCAGAGCTTCGACATTGGCTCTTTTAGCAAGCTTCGGTGAATTATCATTAACCGCCTTTTTCATGGCTTCTTCACGAACCACTTGGGTCAGTTTAGTTAGCGCACCAAGCATGATCATATTTGCGTAAATCCTGTCCTTGAACAGTTGCTCAGAAAGTCTAGTCGCAGGAACTCTATAGGTCTCCCAGTTGGATTTGGAGAGTTCGGTCTTTACAAGGTCTTCGTCTACAAGCAATGTGCCGCCTTCTCTAAGTTTCTTAGAATGCTCGTCGAAACCTCGCTGATTCATAGCGACCAAGATATCGCAGCTCTCAACTTCGGGAAAGCCTATTTCTTCATCCGAGATTATGACACTGCTCCAAGATGATCCTCCCCTTGCTTGAGCGCTGTAGCCTTGAGTCTGCACAGCGCATTTTCCTTCATAAACTGTTGCGGCTGCTCCTAGAACAAGCGCTGAGAATACCACGCCTTGACCACCTGCTCCAGCGAAGACGACTTCAACTCTCCAATTTGTTTTCATTTTGCTACCTTCTCCTGAACCTTGCGCATATTCTGTATAAGTGTCGGTTTGTCTATATCCACGAGTTCTCCAACAATGATTTTATTGGTCAATTCTTCTGCTTTCATATTTCTAGCTCTGTTCAGAGCGATTGAGCTACTCCTAAACCAGCGCAGAATCTGAGTCGCTGATTCCATCCCAACTCTTTTCCCATATACTGGAGGGCACTGACTGACGGCTTCCAAGAATGAGAAGCCCTTTTTTCTCAACGCCTTCTTTATCGCTTCCTTCAATTGAACAACATGGTAGGTCGTCCACCTAGCTACGTAGGAGGCTCCCGCGGAAACCATGAGGCTTGATACATCCAGTGGATACTCGAACGTTCCATAAGGGGTCGTCGTGGTCACAACTCCGAAAGGTGTTGTAGGGGCTACTTGACCGCCTGTCATTCCATAGATCATATTGTTAACCATTATGACAACAACTTCCAAGTTTCTTCTAGCAGCATGCAGCAAGTGGTTCAGGCCAATGGCAGCGATGTCTCCGTCACCTCCGAACACCACTACGTTCAGGTCCGGTCTGACAAGTTTGAGGCCCAATGCTACCGGAACGCTTCTTCCGTGCGTCACATGAATTGAGTCAGCTTTCATATATGGTGATGGGATCCATGAGGAACAACCTATTCCACTACAAAAAACGAAATTCTTCAAGTCTTTGAAACCTTCTTCTTCAGCTGCCTTCAGAAAGCAGTTGATTACAGTTCCACAGCCGCAACCTGGACAGAAGGTTGAAGGCAAGACTTCTTCTCTCAAGTGCTTTCTAGCAAAATGTTCCTCTGACCGTTGCATAGTCAATCCCCTTTCAGGATCTTAGTCAGTGCGGAAAGTATCTCTTCGGGATATATCATGGTCCCGCCGCCGACCTTGTTCAATCCCACAACATGAGCCCTACCCTCTACAGCTCTCAAAACTTCGAAGTAAACCTGCTTCAGATTCATCTCAGGAACCAGTATGCTCTTTGCTCTTTCGGAAAGTTTCTGGATTGCTTCAACTGGGAACGGCCAGATAGTCTTCATCCGAACATGTCCAACCCTCATTCCTCTCTCTTCAGCCGCCTGAATGGCGGTATGAACAGCTCTAGATGTGCAGCCGTACGATACCACACCGACTTGACAATTGTCAACGCGATATTGTTCAACATTAGAGAGTATCTGCGTGTCTTTCTGAATCTTGCCAACGATTCCTTCCGCAAGCTTTCTATGAATTTCAGGGTCAGTTGTGGCTCTTAGGCCTCTTGAATCATGTGTTGAACCAGTCACCACAACGTTCAATCCTTTTCCCAAAGGAGGCATAGCTCTTACATAGTTGTCCGAGGTGCTGAAAAAGGGCGGTGTATCCGTTTCTCTTCGTTCAATGATCTCGAGATTTCGTGGTACTATGATCCTTTCTCGCATGTGCGCTATGATCTCGTCAGCCAAGACGATTACAGGGTTCCGGTAGGCCTCTGAAAGATTGAACGCTTTCACTGTCAGGTCGAACATCTCTTGAACTGAATTTGGAGCCAACGCTATGATCTCATGGTCGCCATGAGTTCCCCAACGAGCTTGCATAACATCTCCTTGAGCGCACTTGGTAGCTTGTCCAGTGCTTGGTCCGACGCGTTGAACATTGACAACCACACACGGTGTTTCCGTCATACAAGCCAATCCTATGTTCTCTTGCATCAGACTGAAACCGGGCCCCGAGGTTGCTGTCAGTGCCTTAGTGCCTCCCCAGCTAGCGCCGATGACTGCGGCTAGAGACGCTATTTCATCCTCCATCTGAATACATATCCCACCGACCTCTGGGAGACGGCTTGAAAGATGCTCGAAGATCTCGCTTGAAGGCGTTATTGGATATCCCGCGTAGAATCTGCACCCAGCCGCCATAGCTCCTTCAGCGCATGCTATGTTACCCTGCCAGAAGTATGTTCCAGGCTTAAGAACTGATGCATGCAAGTTCCTCTTTCCTCATTCACGTTCCACTCTTCTCGCAAAACTCGTACTCTAAGCTTCGAGTCCTTCCCCTAGCGTCTGGCGCGCTTTTAACTATTTAGGATGGTAGTTCGCATACTAGTTTCTCGTGATCGATATGTCGATACTGTTGAAAGACTGCTCATGGATTGTGACTCAAGACGCCACTAGAGAAGTCCTTAGAGACAAGTCGATCTACATAGAAGACGGAACGATTCAAGAGATTGCTTCGAAGATCGCTCACGAGGCTGACCATGTGATAGAGTGCAGGGAGAAGGTAGTGATGCCTGGGTTAATTAACACACATACACATCTACCGATGACCCTGCTAAGGGGCTACGTCGATGATATTCCGCTTCAAGAGTGGCTTGAGAAGAAGATCTGGCCTACCGAAAGGAAATTGACAGGTGAACTTACTTATCAAGGAGCTCTTCTTGGCTGTCTCGAAATGATTAGAACAGGAACAACATGTTTCATGGATATGTACTTCTTCATGGAGGATGTGGCTAAAGCAGTGAAACAGTCAGGGTTGAGAGCCTTCCTTTCACACGCGATAATCGACATATTTGATCCTGAAAGAGCTGAGAAAGAGAGAGGAAACACTCAAAGGTTATACCGCTTCATCCAGAATCTTGGAGAATCGAGAATTCAATTTGTCTTGGGGCCTCATGCGCCGTATACGTGCAAAGAGGAAACGTTGTTGAGATGCAAAGAAATCTCGGATAAAGAGAAAATATTGATACATACGCATATAGCGGAGACCAAGAAGGAGCAGGCTAGTTTCGAAACCAAATATGGAAAACGAGAAGTCGAGTATCTTGGCAAGATAGGTTTCCTTTCTCCCAGACTAGTCGCGGTTCATAGCGTTTGGCTCAGCAGGAATGAGATAGACCTTTTCAGAAAGCACGGAGTGAAAGTCTCCCACTGCCCGGTTTCGAATATGAAGCTCGGAGACGGAGGTGTTGCCCCGCTTCCTGAAATGTTTGAGGCAGGGGTTCCGGTGTCTCTAGGAACCGATAGCGCCTCGAGCAATAACTGTCTCGACATGTTTGAAACAATGAAGGTTTGCTCTCTGTTGCATAAAGCTCAGAGGTGGGATCCAACGATTCTCCCGGCGCAAAAGGTTCTGGACCTTGCGACCTTAGGAGGTGCTGAAACTCTTCAAATTGCAGAAGAAGTTGGAAGCATAGAGGAGGGTAGAGCTGCAGACATAATCGCTCTAGATCTCAATGCTCCAAATATGGTGCCGATCCATGGAAAAGAGACTGTGGTCTCAGACATAGTATACTCGGCGAAAGGTATGAATGTCAGCGTAACAATAGTTGACGGCCAATTGTTGATGGCCGAAGGAAAGTTTCAGACAATTGAGGAATGCGAAGTTTATCGCGCCGCACAGAAAGCTGCTATGGACCTAGTAAGATGACGAGTTTCCAGCTAATCCGACCCACCAAGCCTAGCCCTTCCTATGTTTAGAATCCCATGATAAGATTCTGCGTCCCATTCTCGACTTGTCTCAAAAATGATTATCTTTGACTTGAACAATGGGGAAAAGGTTACGAAAGTCTCATACTCGCCTCCTTCGCCTGAAGTGTGAACCCCATATTTTTGATTAAGATGAAGGATGTCATTGAGACAGCTTAGGTCAAGTCTACGCCCAAGCCAAGATTCAGAGAAGCCCTGCGCCATAACAGCTGTTATGACCATCTCAAATCCAAGTTCGATCTGCAGCCTAAGTAAGTGTTCAGGATCTTTGAGCCACAGCGGAGCGAAGTTTCTCAATCCTATCTTATTGCAGATACTGTCTACACGTATTCTTTGGTACTCGCTTGCTACAACCCCTGAAACTACTGCTTTAACTCCGAGCAGTTCTTTCATGTCTATAAGACAGGCTGTCAGATCTTCAAGTTCTCTCTCCTTCTCTTTCGCGGTCTCGACCACGACCAGTGGGAGATCCATCGATTGTGCTTGAAGTTTAGTGAAGGCGATAGCTGGATAGTGGAACATCCAAGAGTCTCTATTTTCGGGATGGACAGAGATCAATGTCACTACGTCCCAGCCCTGATGGATAGCGTACCACAATGCCAGGCAGCTATCCTTTCCGCCACTGAAGAGAACAGCGACTTTCACGCTTCATCCCTAATTTGCGTCGACCTTTAGTATTCTAGAGACTTGGTTTGGCCTTGTGTTCAAACTGTTTCTGATAGAGGTCCCGAAGTCTTTGAATACTATCGATATCTTTAACGGATTTGTCTTCTCTAATTCGAACTATTCTGGCAAATCTCAACGCAAGACCAGATGGGTATTGAGGGCTCTTCTGGATTTCGTTGTACGCTACTTCAACAACCATGTTTGGCCTAACGTGGACGGTATATTTGTCCTCAGAAATCTTTAAACTCAGTAGGTTTCTTGTCATTTCTATGAATTCTTCATCGGTCAATCCCTTGAAAGTCTTCCCGACCATCCAGAAATCTCCAGTGGTCTCATCCCTTGCTGCAAGATGATAGTTGCTTAACCATCCAGTTCTTCTACCGTATCCCCAATCAGCAGCAATTATCGCCAAGTCTAGGCGGTCTGCTGGCTTGATCTTGAACCATTTCTTTCCTCTGACGCCAGGTGTGTAGTTACTCTTAAGAGACTTGGCCATTATCCCTTCGTGACCTGCGTCGAGGGCTTCTTTTAGAAAATCTTCTGCGATAGAGATATCTCCAGTCACTATTCTCTTCGCAAGTAGACTTTCGTCGCAGATTTCGGACAAGAGCCTCCATCTATCCTCATACGGCGTGTCAACTAGGGATTTGCCGTTTAGATACAGAAGGTCGAAGAGGTAAAGTCTCAAAGGTATTTCCCGCGCCGCTTGGCTTATCTCATGGACTCTTCTGAACCTTCTCATAAGATCCTGAAATGGAAGGGGCTTTTCGCCCGCCCCGATGGCAACGACCTCCCCTTCGAGGAGAGCCTCGTTCGCTCTTATTCTACTCGAAGCGAGCGTAACTACATCCGGGAGACTGTTCGTGACATCGGTCAACCTCCTACTGAAGATCTGAACTTGTGAGCCTCTCTTGTGAATTTGGATTCGTGCTCCATCAAATTTGTATTCGAATGCCGTCTTGCCACCATGTTCAATTAGAACGTCCCCTATTTCGTAGGCCATCTCGGCCAGCATTGGTTTGATAGGATTGAATAGTCGTATAGCTATTCCTTCTAGACCGATTCGCCCTTGCTTTAAGGCGATTCTTGCAACTTCCCCGAGATTCCCTAGGAACATGTGGCTTCTTCTAACGAGATCCCGGTTGACGCTTGATGCTTCGGCCATTGCATCGAGCATTACTCCTTCTACAACTCCAATCTGCATCTCTCCAATAATGATCTTGGCGAGATACTTCGCTTCAACTGGTGTACCTTGACCTAGCAGACTCCCAAGAAGACTTTCTTTCTTCATTCTCGATCCTTTCCCTGAAAACCGTGCTATTTCCTGAAATGACCTATAGACATTGGAGATTGTGAGAGGCTCTCCGACCAGCGGAGGCTGCTTGTTTCTCTCGAGCACCTTCCCTAGAGTTCTTGCGCTTATGTTTAGCACCCTTGAATCAGATTCTGGAAAAGCCTTCCCAGCGATGAAACAGACGGCTGGTGTTATTTCATCTTCTCCCAATTCGCGTAGAAAAGCACTGATCAATTGGGTCTTGATAGTCCTTTTATTTGTGGAGGCCAAATCTTCGCAGAGAGTCGCAAGCTTTAAGAAAGGCGTGGATGTCATCTACAGTTCGCCCTACTTATCGAACCAGTTCTCCAGCTCGCTCTGTGACTTGGTGGACTGGCTCACACCTCTCATCCTTTCGATCACTTTCTCAACCCGATCCAGAGAGAAATCGTGTTCTCCACATAGAAATCTCAACAATCCCTCTTCGTTTGCACTTTCATACGCTATCTGATAGTCATCTGTCACTGGGGGTCTGAGAAAGATCTCTCTTATTTCTACATAATTTCTCGGTAGTTGTAGTCTCAGATCGTTAGGGAGCTGATCCAAGCTTTCGTACTGTCTCATAAGTTTCAAAGCCTTCCTAGGGCCTATACCTCTTATTCCGGAGTTAAAGTCCGTACCGATGAGTACGGCTAGATCTATCAGCTGTTTTCTCGTGATTCCGTGATGAAGCAAGAACTCACGCAGCTCTATCAGCTCCGGCCTGAGTTTGCGTGATACTCCTCTACTGGGCATGAACTCCCTTCCCGATATAGTAATGTATCTAACTAAGCGCGGTGCGCCGAAGAGGAGTGAATCGTAGTCTCGGCTATTCGCTGCCCATACGTTTCCTTTCATTGTCATGTGGGCGCACTGAGCTTCAGCTTCACTTGGAGCTTGAATGTAAGGTATTCCGAGCAACTGTAAGAGCAGTTTCGCATCATCAGCCATATGTTTCGTCAATCTCGCCGTCATAACCGCTTTCGAAAACGCCTTTGCATAGTCACGTTTCTCGAGCGCTTCGCGCCATTCAAGTGCGTACTTCTTACGTATCTCATCTCGTTTTTCTATCTCATCTGCTTTCAAGGTGGGGGGTTTCCCATCAAATACGAATACAGGTAGAATTTTATGCTCTGCTATTAGTCGCGTGGTTCGGAATGCCAGTCCCGCCAGATGCGATGTAATGTTGCCTCGCGAGTCCTTCAGTGGAGTTCCGTCAGGGAGCCGAACCACAGACAGGAATTGATATAGCGTATTATTAGCGTCGATAGCGAGTCTTTTCCATTTAAGCTGTTCTAAGGAGATCTCCTTCTTCACGATGATCGGCCGCAGGTTTGTTCCCATATGAAGGTCACCAATAAGTTATCAGAGTCTCGATAATTCTCTTTCGCGACAAGGCGATTCTTCAGATTGGTTCCTAGACACTCCGAAATGCCCTAGATCTCAACTCTGATATGTGCTGACAAAAGAGCACAATTTGAATTTCGGGGGAGCCTATCGATGTGCCTACTCGCCATATCATCGACTAGTAAGTCATCTTCAAAAATTAGAATTCCTAAATTTTTTAAATATGGTAGAAAAAGTCGGATAGATCTCTTTGTAAACTTGATATCTGCTTTCGTAAATTGATTGATTCTTTTCATTTGGGTAGTAGACTTTCTTTTCTTTGTAAATTTTCTCAGTAGCGGCTTCAACGTTCGAAAAAATTTTTGCTCCGGCTCCAGCAAGTATAGCAGCCCCTAGAACTGCAGACTCTGTAGTATTGGGCAATTCTACCTTTTTCCCCGTGATGTCTGCTTTAAGCTTCAACCAGAATTCCGATCTTGCTCCGCCGCCTATCGCTCTTAGCGCGTTGATTTTCAATTGATAACTTTCCAGAAGCTCAATATTTTGCCTTAGATCGTAGGTAATTCCTTCTAAAACTGCTCTTATTACATCGGCTTTTGTATGAGAAATAGTTAAACCCATTATCACGCCCCGCGCATTAGGATTGAAAGTTGGAGTGCCGCTGCCCATAAAATATGGTAGAACATAAAGGCCAAATGATCCTGAAGGTGAAGACTTGGCTCTTTCAGTCATCAAATCATAGGCTGATTTTGCGGCTTTTTTCGCCTCATCCTTTTCCTTTTCACAAAATTGATCCCTCATCCATCTAAGGAGTGAGCCCGCAGTTGTGTTCCAAGCTAACATAATGTACATATCGTCTTTAACATGACAATAACAAGGATAGTTCGATGAAAGCGTTCTCTTATCCAAATGCGGCTTTTCCGATGCAACAGCCAAACATTCAACAGTTCCGGTTGCGTCCATTGTAGGTCCGGACTGAACAACCCCTACACCCAATGCACCACATGCTTGATCATGACCACCAGTTGACACAATTGTTCCTTCCTTCAATCCTGTTTCCTTAGCAGAAACTGAATTTATTTCTCCAACTTCTTTGCCCGATGGAAAAGCGTCTGGTAGTATTTCTTCACTAAGATTTGCCGCCGAAAGCATTTCGCTGGACCAGTGTTTCTTAACGACGTTGAAGGCCATTGTACGGGACGCTATAGAATAGTCGGTTGCAAATTTACCCGTTAGTTTGAATAAGATATAATCCTCAAAACATAAGAATTTTCTAGTTCTACGGAAGACGGCAGGGTTGTTATCGCGAATCCACATAATCTTGTTTATACTATACATTGGATGCAAGGGCTGTCCGGTGATCTTGAAAACTTCGAGTCTCCCAAGATTTCTTCCCCACCATTCACATTGAGGAATAGTTCTATTATCAAATGCATGTATGGCGGGGTAAAGCCATTCTCCATTTTTACCTACTGGTATGATTGCTTCTCCTTGAGACGAAATGCTTATGCCTACTATATCTTCAGATTTCACATTTGAAATGTGAACGCTTTTTTTCATAGTCTCTATGAGTTTTATCCATACCTCCTTAGGGTTTAATTCACACCAGCCAGGTTGAGGTTGAGACATTGAATATTCACATGTTTGAATGGAAACCAGATCGCCCCCGAGTGTAAATATCGCAGATTTACACTCAGAACTTCCTATATCTAAGCCCATCAGAAACATTTTTTCAAACTTTCTTGGTTTTCGTTGTCCTTCAAATCGTACCAAAAATCTTCGTGGACGCTTTACCTGAGCAACCATACAGTTTCATCAAAGTTCTAATGACACCTTTAGCTTCTTCTTGAACAACGCCATCTACTTCATGTATTTTATACAAATCTATGTTTTCCGGAGAATTCTCAAGAAGTCGTTTTATACCGTTGATAAAAGGGAGGTGCAACGCTGTTCCAATATTTATTTTGCAGACTCCGAGTTCTATCAATTTTTCAGTATCGGTACTCGTCAGCGCTGTTCCACCATGTAACACTAATGGAACATTAACGAAATTTCTAATCTTTCTAACCCTGTCAAAATCTATTTTCGGTTCCTTCATACCTTTATGTAGTCCGCTCACGGTTCCAATCGATATCGCAAGAGCATCTATACCTGTTTCAGCTACGAAATGTGAAGCCTCTTTAGGGTTTGTCAATATTTCGCGGCTCGCCTCTGTGACTCCCTCCCTTACTCTCGGAACTTCACCAAGTTCAGCTTCTACAGATACGCCTACAGCATGAGCGACTTCCACAACTTTTCTTGTGAAATCCACATATTGTTGATATGCAAGGCCGGGGTTTTCAATACCTACTGATGTAAAACCTTGGCGGACGCTCTGCATTACTATTCGAAGATTATCTCCGTGATCTAAATGCAATACCACTGGAATTTTGGCATTCTCCGCTGCAACTTTGCCAATGCTTGAATAGTATTCAATATCAGTATGTTTGATTCTTTGGGTGTAAGCTTGAACTATGACTGGTGACCGACTTTCTTCTGCTGCTTCAATAACTGTTCTTAACGATTCTATATTCCATATGTCGAAAGCTCCAACTGCATATCGTTCTTTGTAGGCTTTTTCTAATACGCAGTTCAAGTTCACTAATGGCGATTAACAACCCTCCTCAAATTCGCGCGCACGCCCAATGCAACCGTATTGCTCCATCTTTTTCTTGACGATATTCTTCATTTCTGATCTTGCTGATCTGTAAATTGCATCTAAGAAAACATATGCCTCTTTATACTGTTCCATCCCGATGTCGGTGGCTTTCTTCATGCCATTCACGAAAGATTTCACCAATATGGTGCCAACATTGAATTTGCAAACCCCTAGTCTTATCGTCTCTTTAACCAAATGATCTGGAAAGCCACTTCCTCCGTGGATTACGAGAGGTACATCAACCGCCTCTCTGATGCCATTAAGCCTATCTAGATCTATTTTCGCCTTTTCTTTATGTAACAGGTGAATATTACCTATTGAAACCGCTAAGGCGTCTACGCCTGTTTTAGCAACGAAGCTTGCGGCTTCTTCAGGATCTGTTAACATAGTCTCATCCAATTTTCCCTCAAAAACACCTTTTTCTGCGGAAGGTAATTCGCCCAACTCTGCCTCTACAGAAACCCGTACTGAATGAGCGATCTCAACTACCTTCCGAGTTTTCTCGATTCGTTCATTCAGCGGTAAACCTGATGTATCCAGGAACACAGCGTTGAATCCTCTTCGTATCGCTTCTATAATTTGATCAAGACTTTTGGCTTCGTTGAAAAGCAGTGATACAGGAGCATCAACTTTGTTTGCCGCAGCTTTTCCTATGGCGGCATAGAATTTGATAGAATCTAAACTAACCCCATAATATCCTCCGAAACCGGTAATCACTGGTGACTGTGTCTCTACAGCAGCATCTATAACAGCTTGAGTGGATTCCAAATTCCATGACTCAAAGTAACCGACAGCATAACCATTTTTCTTAGCATTATTTAGAAGATCATTCATAGGTACTAGAACCAAAATATGAAACCTCTTTTTCGAATCGTTCAGATTCTTATCTTAGCGATGGTACAAAAGCTGTTTTGATAGTCTTTTTCGTCCTAATTCTTTCAAAAGCTTCCTCCTTATCCTCTAATGAAAATTTTGTAACCAGTTCTTCATATGGCAATCTATGTTCGTCCAAGACTTTTATGGCTTTTATGAAGGCACTGGAACCATATGCAAATTGCCCCATTATTTGTATTTCATTCCTACAGACATCATAAGGAGTAATTTCCGCCTTAACACCAGTGATTACATGACCTAATTCCATGAACTTTCCTCCAGGCCTTACCATCTTCAAACCTTCTGAAATTGCAGATGGAACACCAGCGCACTCGACAACTACATCGGCTCCAATTCCACCGGTTAGTTCTAATACCTCTTCTATGCGCTTCTCAGCTTCAGGGATTTCTTCTAGGTTCATTACGTTGTCTGCGCCAAATTTTTTTGCAGTTTTCAATCTATAGTCTACTTTATCTGCAACGATAATTTTACCTGCATTTGAGATCTTCGCAGCGATCAAAACCAAGAGACCTATCGGTCCCGCTCCTAAAATGACAACGGTATCACTTAGTCCGAAACCTTCACCCTTGGTAGCATCGCCCGGTCCTCTTGCTCTCTCTATAGCCCTTATACCACATGCAAGAGGCTCAGTCAAGACTGCGATGTCAGAGGCCAAGGTTGAGGGTAGTTTGAAGACTGTTGTTCCAGGCAATAGGTATATATATTCAGACCAAGCGCCGAGAAGATATGGATAATTCTTGCAACTCATCACACCATAACTTCGCATGTTGCGGCACAGTTCTTCACGGTGTGGAAACCATTTACAAAAATAGCATTTCCCACATGTAATATTTGGATTTACCGCCAGCCTATCTCCCAGTTCTAAAGGTTCCCCATAAATACGCATATTGTCTTCAACTTTGTCTCCCATTTCTTCAATGGTGCCAACAAACTCATGACCGGGCATTATGGGAAAAGGTCCGGCTGGATGTACTCCCTCGAAAATATGCAAATCTGTTCCGCATATACCGCAAATATCTACCTTTAGAATAATTGAGTCGCTAGCAGCCTTTGGTTTATCGAATTCTTTCAACTCTACCTTTCTTAGTTCAGGATAAATTAGAGACCGCACCTTCTTAGGCAAATTAACTCCCTCCCGGCTTAGTACGGCAAAAGTCTCTTGATGCACTCAGCATACTCTCTGAACTTTTCGTAGGTGAACTCCACATGAACTTGATGGTCCGCACCGGGCAGATAGCCCCCCATCTCTTTCAGCACGGGCACTTTTGAGTCAACCTCTCTTCTCATCGCTTCTCCTCCCTTTGCCAACTCCCGCTTATCCAAATTTCCAGATAGGAACAGTTTGTTCCCGCACTCCCCCCTGATTTCGACGGCGTTCATGCCTGAGTTAACTTCGAGAGGCCAGTGTCCTGTGATTCCCGCTTCAATCATCAGGTTCAATATCGGCTTGGTGTTTCCGTCGCTGTCCACCATTATGCGGTCAATATTGTTCTTTCTCAGGAAGCCTGTAACTCTTTTGTAGTGGGGGAGTAGAAACTCTCTGTACAGCTTGGGTGAAATATTGGGGCCGTGCTTTTCAGCCATATCCTCCCACCAGAAGACTAGATCGATCCGATCTTTCAATGTTTCTACGGCATCTCTAATGACTTCTATGGTAAAGTATTCCCAGTGTTCAAGCATGTCATGTATTAGCTCCGGATCCTTGTAGAAGGCTATGTTAAAGGCGGGAATGCCCATGAGTTGGGCTCCGAACCCATAAAATCCGTTGAATGAAAGTCTTGTAGTGCCATTTCTATGATTTTCGAAAGCTTCAATGTAGACGTCTTTATCCCAGTCCTTCGGGTATCTGCAGGGACTCTCAGGATCAAGGCGCTTCTTGTATTCTTCCCAGCTTTTCTTGTCTATGACGGGAAAACTGGTAAACATCGGCATGCTATACCATTTGTATTCGGCTTTCTTGAAGCGTTTCGCTACGACCCCGATATTTGTAAGAATTTCAACGTATCTCTCATCTTCTTTCAGGACCCTCTGCTTAAACCTGGGTATCGGACCGGTGTCAACCGGCACCTCCAGACTCCCGAAACGATAGCAACCAAAGTATGAATACGGATCGAACCCTTTTACCGTCGGGAAAACGAATAGGCGTGTACTCGTTCTCTCTATGTCCCATTCAATTACAGTTAGCTTGTCCGCTGGCAATCCCTCCCCAAACCATTTGACAAGAGTTTCATCGTAGAAGCTTTCAACCCAAGGTAGGACGTCTGGTTTCTCGAAGTGCATGACTGATTTGATCCTTTCTCTTGGAGTCATCATCTCTTTTCCACCAATTCATTAGGGGTTATTCAACTTGCAAATCCTGGTCTCTTGGCATATATATTTTCGTGAATCCAATTGACTTGAGTTTGTAGCTCTAGCCGAACTAACTGCTGAGGAGATCGATCCTTGGACGTTTCAGTCGGAAACTATGTTTTCCAAACTTCTAGCGGGCAACTCATATCAAATAGTAAACTTGAAATTACTAGAGGTGAGGATCGATGGGAGCCCGCCTGTACCTTTTGGCTCACGGCATTGGAACAACTGGTATAAGAGTAACCCTATTTACTATTGGGGTGGTCGTTTGATCGCAAGCACGTTCGTCGGATGCGCGATCTTACAACCAGAAATGACCGGATGAAGGATAGGAGGAAGTAGGTGGCGGTATCTTTGGCAACCCTGGTCACAGGAGGAGCAGGCTTCATTGGATCTCGCCTCGTAAGGACGTTGGTGGGAAGAGAAGAGAAGACCGCTGTTCTGGACATCACGGCCACTCCAAGCAGGATAATAGACATCATTCCGAAGATTAAGTACGTTCGGGGGGATGTGTCAGACCTCAACAAGGTTCTGCATGTCGCTAAAGAAAATGAGATCGACTCGATATACCATTTAGCTGCGCTGCTGACAACGGATGCTGAAGCGGATCCGGTCAAGGCTCTAAGAGTCAATGTGAATGGCACGGTGAACATTCTTGAGGCTGCGAGAATTCTAGATGTTAGGAGAGTGATCTTTCCAAGCACTAGGGCTATCTTCGGCAGAGGCAGCTCACAGCCTATGGCAGAGGACTTCCCGAGAAAACCTGTCTCAACCTATGGTGCGACGAAGCTGCTCTGTGAGTGGTATGGAGAGAAGTTCTATGAGATGTATGATGTGGGCTTCCGTGCGGTAAGACTTGTGATGGTGTATGGGGCAGGACGAGTTACTGGAGGCAGTTCCTTCGGAAGTCTGCTTATAGAAAATCCGGCCCTCGGCAAGACGGCTAGGGTACCTTTTTCGGAGAGAGAAGAGACTGATTGGCTTTATGTGAAAGATGCGGTCAAAGCACTTCTGATGATCAGCGAAGTTAATAATCTCAAGAGAAGAATCTACAACATCAAAGGAGAAACCCGGACATTAGGACGAGTCGCTGAAATAGTCAAGAGTATAATTCCGAGCGCAGACATTAGATTTGAGCCGGGCCCAACTCCGTTGAGCTCACTCTATCCTCTGGTAGATGATACGGCTGCGCGAACTGAACTGGGATGGAGTCCTTCATACACGATCGAGCATGGAGTTAAAGATCACTTGGCCGAAATCCTCCCGAGAGCGGATCCTGAACCTGCAGGATCCGTTAGTTCCCTTATGAACGGCTTATTAAGATGTTCTGAGGCATAGAAAGCTCGAGCCCATGCATTGATCCTTGGTATAGAGAATACTTCTTTTCCCTCTCTCTTGAAGAAGTAACTTCTCTGCCTATTCTGACTGTTTTGTTAACAGCGTCTCTATGATCATACAATATTGGGATCGAGTAGCGATAATGGAAGCTGTTCTGACTAGAGTTGATGCGCGTCCAATTGGCTAAGAAGAACGCATGCGGCCTCATGATACTAGGTGCATTTCACCACACTCCATTAGCCAAGGAGAGTGCGCTAACTTCAATAGCCGCTGGAGCTATCGACGCGGGGAAACCGACAAATAATGAGATCTAAATGAAGGGTGTTGAAGCAGTATTAAACATGATGGCTCAAGATAATGCTATTAAGGTAGCCATCAAACCATAGAGGGAACAAATTTCATGCGAGAGGAGAAGAACCTCTAGATACCTAAAGAATCAGCTTCATAACCAGAAAGTGTGTCTTCTCTCAGTTACTATTTTCGCGCCTTCCACTCTCTCTGTACCGCATATATCATATCTTTCATCGTTTGTAGTGGATTCTCTGACGTCACTATTCCTTTAGAAGCACCCGCTCCATCGGCTCCAAGTCTTATAGCGGCTCCTGCATCATCCCCTGTGTTGATCCCTGCACCGATCACAACAAGTACTTTCGGGTTGTATTTCTTTATCAACCTAACACTATCCGTAACGAATTTAGTGTCTGCTTTAGTTACGGCTGTTTTGGTTCCTATAAGTTCTGGCAACTCCGGTAGAATTATGTCTGGGTTCAAGAGGGATATCATCTGCGCTTCTTCGGGGCTGTCGGCGCACACCGCCGATATCAAACCCACCTCTTTAGTTCGCGATATAACACGTTGAAGATCTTGTATCTTCAGCTTCAAGTCTTTGTGATTGATTAGAGAGCCAACCGCGCCGGCTTCCTTAACCGCTTCGGCTAAAACAGCCGCAGCGTAGCCTCCAGGCGGAACAGGGTCAACATGTTGAGCTAGTATGGGTATCTCGACATTTTGTGCTATCCTATAAATATCGGCTGTTTGTGGCATTATCATCACGCATACCTCTGTCTCTTTGCTTATTTCTGCTGCCATCTTGGCCATTTTTACCGCGTTTTGTCCGACTGCCTCTCTATATGATTTGAACCCTATGAGAAGCAACGGAGGCTTTAGAACGAATTTTGACAACATGAACTCCTCGCTCATTGAGACACCTGCAGGTGCATATATAAAAGTTTGGCAGGCATCCTGAATTTTTGCAGACTCTAGCAGACGGCTAGTGAAGCTGGAGTAGACGCGAGACTTGATGGCAGAGAGACACTGTGACTCTGGAGATGGCGTGTTATACAGATCATTCAAGGTTGGTCTATCGGGAAGGTTGCCGATAATGCTCAAACCCCTCTGACATCGGTCTACGCTTGATGGCGCCGGTTCCAGTGGAAAGAATAGGAGGAGTTGGTGAACAAATAGAGAACATCTGAGGGGAACTTGAAAAGGGCGTGCACATACAACTTGCTCATCGACCTATAAGTAGAGAACTAGAATAGCTCCAATAGGAGACGAGGACAATGAGATCGCACAAATTAGCCGACGAACAAACCTTTTGTATCAGTTTCGGATTACACTTTCTGGTGATTCACTTTGTTCATCGTTGATTTTCACGTTCATCCAATTACATTGAAAGAGGTTTCTGAAAAGGACGAGAAGCTCTTAGAAAATGTACGACGAGTCTTTGGTCTACTCCCTATGGTTCAGCCGACGAGTACTTTAATACAATCATTAGAAGCCGCGGATGTGGATAAAACAGTTCTTCTCCCAATAGATTGTGAAACAACTCACGGTTGTAGTCTGCCTTCAAATAGGATTATTGCCCAAGTTGTAGATCAATATCCAGATCGCTTTATAGGATTTGCAAGCGTAGATCCGAATAAAGGAGATTTGGCATTAGAAGAACTTGATCGTTCAGTAAAAGGATTGAAACTGAAGGGATTGAAACTTTATCCTTCTTTACAAAATTTCTATCCTAATGATCAGAAGATTTATCCCTTATACGACTTGGTGGAAAAACTTAATATTCCAATTCTATTTCACTCGGGAACCTCGTGGGCTAGTGGCAAGGACAAATTCAATAATGTAATGTTTTTGGATGATGTTGCTTCAGATTTTCCGAAAATGAACATAGTGATTGGGCACCTCGGTTGGCCTCGGATATGGGAAACGGTTTCGCTCGCTATAAAATACGACAATGTCTTCATCGATCTTTCTGGTCTACCTTCTGGTCTTGGACTGCCAAAGGAGCATTTTGACCTAGTTTTTAGCATGATTCCAAAGCAGCTACTTGAAAGGTGTTTGATTGATAAGTTGATATTTGGATCAGATTTTCCTAGAGCAGATGTCAGCAGGATGGCTTCTGCATTGAGGCAATTGTCTCTCCCTAAAGATGTTGAGGATAAGATTTTTGGAGATAACGCCGCTAAAATCTTAGGTCTAAAGTAGAGGATTACTTTGAAGAACATAATTAGAATTCTGAATATTCAGACTCGAAGCGAGAGGGATTTCTCGGATATAACCAGTAAGGTTAAAGAAGAGGTAAGTAAGTCTGGCGTCAAAGATGGCATAGTCTTGGTAAGAAGCATGCATACAACGGCAGCTGTGACAATAAACGAGAATGTTCATGAATCTGTTCCAAAAGACTTACTCGAATCCTTGGAGAAGATTTCACCAACCCAATCCAATTATCGGCATAATACCTATGTTCGCTTCTGCGGTGGAGTGGGCTCCGATACTGGAGCTGCGCATGTACATGCTTCGCTAATCGGTTCGGATATTCTATTGCCCTTGGAAAAAGGAGAAATCAAACTGGGTACATTAGAAGGAATATTCTTTCTAGATTTTAGCGGCCCAAGAGAGAGAAAGGTTCTTTTGCAAATTTTCGGCGAATGAAGGGTGAAATAGGCATCTAAGGTTTTATTATATCTTCAAGATGCCTGCGTCTTCCTGCATCATAGAAGCTTGAATACAAGGTTGCATCAATTCCCAAACGATTATAAGAGTTATAGCCTATCTTACCTCATTGCGATATTCAACCACGAGGAAGGTCGTTTGTAGGATGTCGGGTTTGACGCAGATAGAGAGCATACCGCCTCAGGACTACGCAAGGCTTGGGTTCGAGAAAGAGCAACTTGTTTGGATGCTAAGGAAAATGATTGAGATAAGACTTTTCGAAGAAAAGTTCGAAGAACTCTATTTAATGCGAGGCTTGATCACTGGACCAGCTCATTTATGTTTCGGGGAGGAAGCGGTTGCTGTTGGCGTCATGTCCGCCTTAGATCCTAACGACTACATAATAAGTAGCCATAGAGGACATGGACATGCTTTAGCCAAGGGGATACCGGCAAAACTGGTTATGGCAGAGGTCCTCGGCAAGTCCACGGGAACCTGTAAAGGTCTAGGCGGATCAATGCATGTTGGGATATGTCCAGAGAAGAATAGTCTTTTTGCCTCTGCCATAGTTGGTAGCCAGATACCTATAGCCTCGGGAGTGGGACTTGCACTCAAATACAAGAAGAGCGATCGTCTCGTGGCGGTATTCTTTGGAGATGGAGCTACTAACACCGGAGCTTTCCATGAAGGGATAAACCTTTCAGCAATATGGAAGTTGCCAGTCATATTCGTCTGCGAAAACAACAGGTACGCCATTGGAATGAAAATTGAAAATGCTGTAGCAACAAACAGTATAGCCATAAGAGCAACTGCTTATGGCATCCATGGAATTTCAGTCGACGGGAACGACGTAGTCGCAGTTCATGAAGCTACAAAGCAGGCGATTAACATCGCGCGTTCAGGAGGAGGACCAACGCTAATAGAATGCAAGACCTACAGGCAGAAGGGCCATGGAATCTACGACAAAGCTCCGTACAGACCTAAAGAAGAAGTTGAAGAATGGCTGAAAAAGGATCCGATAGTGAATTTTGAAAAGAAGCTAATAGCCTCCCGCATTGTTTCTCAAGAGGAAGTAGGCAAACTCAAAAGCCAAGTTCAATCTGAAATTGACGAGGCAGTGAAGTTTGCTCAGGAGAGTTCAATCCTTCCTTTTGTGGAGCTAGAGAAACTGGTCTATGCTTGAGGCTGAAGGTCATGCGAGAAATAACATATGCAGAAGCAATCCGAGAGACTTTGAGAGAAGAGATGATCAAAGATCCAAATGTCCTATTGATTGGCGAAGATGTAGGAGCTTATGGTGGAGCATTCAAGGTAACCGACGGTCTTCTAAAGGAATTTGGTCCAGAGAGAGTTAGGGACACACCGATATCTGAAGCTGCTATTGTTGGAGCAGCGATCGGCGCAAGCTTGATGGGTCTCAGACCTATAGCCGAGATTATGTATGTGGATTTTCTTTCGATCTGCCTAGAGCAAATCTGTAACCAAGCTGCAAAGATGCGATTCATGAGCGGCGGTCAACTAAAGGTTCCCATGGTGATTAGGACTCAATACAGTTTAGGTAGAGCTCACGGCGCTCAACACTCGCAATGTACTCCGTCATGGCTTCTTCAAGTGGCAGGAGTAAAAGTAGCTCTCCCTTCCACACCCTACGACGCCAAAGGTCTGTTGACGACAGCGATGAGAGATAGCAACCCCGTGGTATACATGGAAAGTAGCCTTCTCTATAGGGTCAAAGGCCCTGTTCCAGAGAACGACTATACAGTGCCTTTCGGGAAGACTGACATAAAAAGGGAGGGCAGTCACGTGACAGTGGTCGCTATCTCCCGCATGGTACGAGAGGCGATGGCAGCGGCTGAGATGCTTAAAGAAGAAGGGATAGAGACTGAAGTCCTAGATCCGAGGACAATTCAGCCACTCGACATAGAAACGATAGTCAACTCCCTGAGAAAAACTGGACGCCTGGCAATAGCAGAGGACGACTCAAAGACAGGAGGAGTGGGAGCAGAAATAGCTGCCAGCATTGCGGAGAGAGCGATCGACTACTTGGATGCGCCGATAGTTCGCATCGCTGCGCCAGATATGCCAATTCCGTTTTCACCTTCTCTAGAGCAAGAGTATATGCCGAACAAGGAGAAAATTGTCGAGGCCGTAAAATCGCTCCTAAAGTAGACGAACGACTATGCATGAGGTCATTGTCCCACGTTTAGACCCTGCGATGAAGACAGGAAAGATCGTAGAGTGGCTTAGGAAGGAGGGCGATCAGGTAAGAAAAGGAGAAGCGCTCCTAGTTGTTGAAGGCGAAAAGACGACCTTCGAGGTTGAAGCGCCTGGCGAAGGCGTCTTGAGGAGAATCCTATCTCAACCAGGAGACAACGTTCAAGTGCCAGCTGTGGTAGCTTTTGTAGGTCGGTTGGATGAACCGTTGCCGACAGCTCAAGTTGCCCTAACGGTGCCCGCCCCCCCTCCATCCATCAAGGAAGTTGAAGAAGCTCCGAGAATTCTAGAAAGAAGGGTAGAAGGGGTCAGAGCATCCCCACTCGCAAGAAAGCTGGCTGAAGAGTATGCAATCGATCTCACTACCATCAAGGGAACCGGTCCTGACGGAAGAATTCTCAAAGAAGACATACTACGTGCAGTGGAAGTAAGAAGAACAGCTGAAGTCACAGCACCATCGGTAAGACCGACTGAGTTTCTCACGGGTCTACGAATCGCTAAATCCGTGCCACTATCTGGAATAAGAAGAACGGTTGCAGAGCGCCTCTCATACAGCTTCCGTACTACCGTACCCGTAATCATAACGATGGATGTGGACATGGAGAATCTGATGAGTCTCCGGGGAAGCATGAAAACTGAAATCAAAACCGATTTGTCATTGACAGCGTTCATTATAAAAGCTGTGGCCAAAGCTTTGGAAGCCCACAGAATTCTCAACTCCACTTTGGAAGGAGACGAGATAAAGATATTCGAGGCAATCAACATCGCTCTAGCGATCAATACGCCAGAAGGACTCGTTGCCCCCGTAGTCCATAGTGCAAGTAAGAAGACCGTTCAGGAGATATCGAGCGCAATTAATCAACTTACTGAGAAAGCAACGCAGAAGAAGCTAGATCTTCAAGACTTGTTGGGCAGCACCTTTACCATCTCAAACTTAGGTCCTTATGGCGTAGGAACATTCGCTCCAGTCATTAATCCACCGCAAAGCGCGATAATTGGAATTGGTACAACGACAAAGAGACTGGCCGTTATTGATGGAAACGTTGCAGTGAGGCATATGGCAACGCTCTCGTTGGTGTTCGACCACAGAGTTGTAGATGGAGTGCCTGCTGCAGCGTTCCTACAAGATGTCAAAAAGTTTCTCGAGAGACCCTACACTCTAATGATGTAGTGCCAGGGCGTTCCAAATGGTTGACGTTGCGATAATAGGAGCTGGACCGGCGGGCTATGTTGCCGCAATTAGAGCTGCTCAACTGGGAGCTAAAACAGCCTTAATAGAAAAGGATGAAGTTGGAGGAGTTTGCCTCAACAGAGGATGTATACCGACAAAGGCCCTTCTCGAAAGCTCGAATCTTCTATCGAAGATGGCAAAAGCAGGAAAATATGGGATATCCGTTGGCAATGTTTCGACCGATATTTCTTCGATTATGGAGAGAAAAAACGGAATAGTAAAGAGGATAGTCGCGAGTACGAGACGTCTTATCGAAAGCTATGATGTGGAAATTGTTAAAGGAACTGCAACTATCACAGGATCTGGAGAGGTCAAAGTTGCTGGCAGTTCATCTGTAGAGAAAATCGTAGCAAACAATATCATAATCGCAACAGGTTCAGAGCCCGCGTTTCCGCAGATCCCGGGGCTCGAAAGAGCAAGAACTCTCACGAGTGACGACGCGCTAGCTCTGAAAGATCTTCCGAGGAAATTGCTAATTATTGGAGGCGGAACAATAGGCGTCGAATTTGCATGTATATTCAAAAGACTTGGTGCAAGCGTTACGTTGGTGGAGATCATGCCTCAACTACTGCCCGGAGAAGATGAAGAAATGGCTTCGTTCTTGCAGCATCTTCTCGAAGAAGATGGTGTAAATATTCTAACGAACGCCCAAGCAACAAAGATTGATGAAAAGGGAGACGGGATAGCTGCCGTAGTATCAACGAGGAATGGCGAAAGGAAAGTAACCGCACAAGCGATACTAGTGGCTGTAGGTAGGGTCCCCAGAACTGATGGTTTGGGCCTAAACGACATAAGAGTCGACGAAAGAAGAAGAATCATCGTTGACAACCGGATGGAGACTAGTGTACCAAACATCTACGCCGTAGGCGATGCTGTGGGTAGATATATGCTCGCCCATGTGGCGTCAGCTGAGGGAATTGTAGCTGCGGAAAACGTGATGGGAGCTGCTGTTGAGATGGACTATCGTGCGGTCCCAAGATGCGTCTATACATCACCGGAAGTCGCTTCGGTAGGCCTGACCCAGGAACAGGCGATCGCTTCAGGCCATCAGACAGTTGTCGGAAGGTTTTCTTTCTTGAGCAACTCAAGAGCTCTAACACTTTCGGAAGATCGAGGAGGCATTAAGCTTGTTGCAGATGCCGAGTCAGGAGAGATTCTGGGCATTCATATGATTGGACCGGAGGTTTCAGAAATGATTCATGAAGCGGTTTTGGCGATTAAACTCGAGGCGACGGTAAACGATATCGCCGACATGATTCACGCGCATCCAACTCTATCTGAAGCACTTAAGGAAGCTGCGCTGGATGCTACCGGCAGATCGATTCATAAGGTAAGAAGTAAGACCTAGCCTTTACTCGACTTTCCTATCACCTAGCCAAATGATGCTTTCAAAAAAAAGAAGTTTGTTATTTGCCGAGTATGCGACGGTGCCGAAGGAAGCTATTGGTAAGACCCCCACAAGATTTCTTTCGATGAGGGAGCTTTCGTAGAACCCTCGGTTGCTGCATTCATGGAGTCGACATATCAAACATTATGATTGGCGCTTTGCTCACCATAAAATCAAAGGCAGGCATTGGAGATGCAGTTGTTCTGGCTGGCGCTGAGTAGATAGGTCTGCTATTGCTTCAAGAAACTACTCTTTGAGGAAAGTTAACCTTTACATGAAGCTTGGAACGCCTATCCCCACTTCTTTTGGCTTCTCATGATTCGGCGGTGTGATATTAGCTAAAAAGTACTCTGATCGCCTGCTCTGTCAATCCATAAGATATTCGCGGATACGTAGACTCAATCGGTATCTGCATGATTCTCAAAGATCACTAATGCTCCTAGAATAGACCAGAAGGGCAAGAGATACATCGACGGGATTGCATTAAAAGCCGGGCTGAAGAATGATCGTGAACATGATTCTGAATCGAGGCGATGAAGAAGGCTTCGGCTTCCAAGATTAAGTAGCATCTTGCAGGTTGATTGAATTGAATTAGACTCTCGACAATGGGTAGTCTGAAAGCAACAGACAGACATCTCCTGGAGGCGTGGAAATCGCTCTATCTTTCCGTCGAAGCAATTCGTTGATTATATGAGCAGTATTCCAAGATATGTTCATTAGTTTGGCGACAGTACCCACATTGAAATAAGCAGATCTGGGCGGATTCTTCTGCAGCTTATTCAATGCTGGGTTATTGGGCCTTCCCGGCGGATCCGTAGAGTTCCATTAGGTCCTCAACAACCTTTTGCATCCGTGATGCACCCGCCCAGGAGATCATTTCAGGATTGACCTCTGAAACCATCGAGTTCTTCATTCCCTCCGAAAATGCATTCCGTAGAATTGTTCCTACGTTGAATTTGCACACCCCTCTCTCTATAACACCCGCGACAGCGTCTCTTGGAAACCCTGAGCCGCCGTGGATAACCAAAGGAATCCCAACTAGATCTCGAATTCTCCTCAATCTTGCCAAGTCAATCTTGGCCTCCCCCTTTCTAAGGAGATGAATGTTACCAATGGAGATCGCTAAGGCATCGATTTTGGTCAGTTGCACAAATTCAGCAGCCATTTCTGGATCGGTAAGGGAACCATCACTATCGCCCTTAAATTCTCCGTCTTTGGCCATCGGCAAAGTGCCTACTTGACCTTCCACACATACTCCGGCTTTATGAGCTATGCGTACTATGCTCTTGGTCAATTCTACGTTCTCAGCAAATGAAAGCCGCGAACCATCCATCATGACTGTGGAAAAACCTAGTTCAACACCTCTCTTTATCTGATCAAGACTTGAAGCCTCATTTAGGATTAGATTTACAGGGACTCTAGATTTCTCGGGAGCAACCTTACCTATTGCAGCATAATATTCTAGATCTTTAGGTCTTCCAAGCACGCGACCGCCGAATCCAACTATTACCGGCGATTTTTTTGCCTCAGCCGCATCCAAAACGCCGACTAAGGATTCCAGATTCCATGATTCAAAATAGCCGATAGCATACTTCTTCTTCAACGCTTCGCCCAGCATATCCTCCAGGCTGACCAATGGCAATTGATTCTCACCAGTTTTCTAATGGAGGCTGTGATTTAGAATGTAGATCTTCTGATCTTTATATGATTGTTCATGTGCAAGGCTTTCTTGAACATATCGTGCAACATCGTCAACAAGAAGAAACAGGGAAACCATTAATATGATCTAAAGAAGAATTCTGTTTGGATTGATATGGTTAGACCTGAGTTCGGAGTCTATGTTCCAATCTTTTGCGGCGGACCGTGGCTCTATAGAGATTTTCCGCTATACAAAAAGATAGATTGGAACAGAACAAGGAAATTTGCGACGCTCTGTGAAACTCTGGATTTTGATTCTCTCTGGGTAATCGACCATCTAATATATGGCAGAGCGCCCATCCTCGAGTGCTGGACTATCTTAACCTATCTGACCGCCATGACGCAAAAGATTAGGATTGGTGCCATGGTCTTATGCAATTTACATGGGCTTCCGCAATTGACAGCCAAGATGTCATCAGCTCTAGACTTTCTTTCTAATGGAAGACTTGAATTTGGGTACGGAGCTGGATAGAATGAAAGTGAGTTCAAGGCTTACGGAATACCCTTCCCTGAAGCCTCTGTTAGAATCGACCAGATGCGTGAGGGATTGGAGATAATTAAGAGAATGTGGACTGAAGAAAAGCCAAGTTATCATGGTAAGTACTATGCTATCGATGGGGCGGTCTGCGAACCAAAGCCCGTATAGGTCCCCCACCCTCCGATATGGATAGGCGGAGGCGGGAAAAAGATTTTGAGACTAGTTGCCGAATATGGTGATTGTTGGAACTGCGGATTATGGCCGCCGCGAGTGATCGCAGATAAGATGGGGGACTTGAAAGAGGCTTGCTCTGAAGTGGGAAGACGTTTCGAGGAGATCAAGAAATCGTGGCACGGGGCGATCTTCGTCTCTAATGATCAAGGTTTCCTTAAAGATGCTTCAAAACGTTGGTCGAGTATGGTGCATCCGGACAGGGAGCCATGGCTGAAAAACATTTCTCAAAGGGATAAAATTGATCCGCTGGAACTAGTTATACTCGGCACCCCAAACGAATGCATTCGAAGTCTCGAACAATATGTGGATGTCGGCATAACACACTTTGTACTACTCTTCAATGATTTCCCCTCGTTCGATGGGATGCGACTTTTCGCGAGAGACGTCATTCCATCGTTCAAATAGAACTGTTATACCCTATATGTTGGGAGTGCCAAGAGAGCTAGAAAGTTGCTCAAGCAGGATTGACGGGTGCCCACAAGCTCCAGAGGTTTCTGAGCGCAAATAAATTAGTGAACGGTTATGAACATTATAGCCCATGTCTTTTGCTATAGACGAGTATTAGATGCTTGGCCCCACTGTGTGCAGGTGGAACTCTGGAACTCAAACTTGGATCAGTTACCTCCCCAATTCCATTGTGGTTTGACTGGCAAGCTTGGGGTAGCTTCAAGCAGCCTTGAGATTCTCATGGCTGTTGCATCTAAGAAAGCTGCTCTGGATTCAGCTCAGTAAAAACCGAAGGCTTTTAAATATGGGATCTAAAAACGCAGTGAGATCGTCCACTTAAACGTGATAGGTGCCTTAGAATATGACCAAAGTTGAAATTTTGCCGGAGAAAGAGAAACTGACTGAAATGTATAGAAGAATGCTTGAGATCAGGCATTTCGAAGAAAAAGTATACTTTCTGTTTGTTCAAGGGATCCTCCCTGGAACGGTCCACTTATACAAAGGTCAAGAGGCTGTGGCCGTTGGGGTATGCTCAAATCTTCGGAACGAAGACTTCATCACGAGCACGCATCGTCCACACGGACACTTTATTGCGAAGGGCGGCACGCTGAAGCAGTTGATGGCTGAGTTGTATGCTAGGAAGACGGGCTGCTCTAAGGCTAAGGGAGGATCCATGCACCTCTGCAATTTCAGTATCGGCATGCCGCCTTCAACAGCCGTAGTAGCAGCCGGAGTCCCTATAGCAGCTGGCATGGGCCTTGCTTTTAAGTTGAAGCACACAGATCAAGTTGTAGCGTGCTTCTTCGGAGAGGGCGCAACGAACCAAGGAGCGTGGCATGAAGGTCTGAACATCGCGGCGGTCTGGAAGCTACCAGTAATATTAGTTTGTGAGAACAACCTCTACGCCGCATCAACTCGAACGTCAACTATGATGCTAGTGAAGAATGTAGCTGATAGAGCCGGAGCCTACGGGATCCCCGCAGAAGTCGTTGACGGAAACGATGTGCTTGCAGTCTATAGAGCAACTCAGGGAGCTGTGAAGAAAGCTAGAGAAGGGTTGGGTCCGAGTCTAATTGAATGTCTAACCTATAGGCATGGAGGGCACTCGAGAGGCGATGCTGCCTTGTACCGGCCTAGGAGTGAAGTAGAAGAGTGGTTGAAGAAAGACCCTATACCTCGTTTTAGGGCAAAGTTGGTGGAGTTGAAGGCGTTAACAGAGAGAGAGGCCCAAGACATAGAGAAAGAGGTTCTTGCTGAAGTTGAGGAAGCAGTAAGATTTGCCGACTCGAACCCACCGCCAGAGCTGGATGAAGCTCTACAAGACGTTTTTGCCTAGAGGAGGCGAAGAGATTGAAACGATTAACGATAGCTGAAGCCCTTCGAGAGGCTTTGCGGGAAGAGATGCTAAAAGATCCGAGAGTATTCCTAATCGGCGAAGACATTGGAATCAAGGGCGGATTCGGTGGACCATTCGGGGTCACAAAAGGCTTGGCTGATGAGTTTGGACCTGAAAGAGTTCGGGACACGCCGATATCAGAATCCGCCATAATTGGAGTCGCGGTTGGAGCAGCCATGATGGGGATGAGGCCGGTGGCTGAAGTACAGTACGGCGACTTCGTATTTTGTGCCATGGACCAAGTTGTTAATCAAGCGGCCAAGATGAGGTATATGAGCGGAGGGCAGGTGAAAGTACCGATGGTCCTTAGAGTTCCGACAGGCGCTAGTAGGCGTGGCGCGCAACATAGCCAAAGTCCAGACGCATTCTTCATACATGTTCCAGGATTGAAGGTGGCGGCACCATGCACCCCATATGATGCTAAAGGATTGTTGAAGAGCGCGATCAGAGACGACAACCCAGTCATATTCCTTGAGCATAAGCTTCTTTACGGGGCGAGCCGTCCAGGCTACAAGCCCGAGGTCGGAGGACCTCCACAATTAACTGGTGAAATTCCTGAAGAAGAATACCTCATACCGTTCGGTGAGGCTGACATCAAGCGGGAGGGAAAAGATGTTACTGTGGTTGCTAAGCTGCTCATGGTTCATAGAGGTTTGTCTGCAGCAGTGAAACTTGCTCGTGAAGGGGTAAGCGTGGAAGTCATTGACCCACGTACACTGGTCCCGTTCGACAAGAAAAGGGTCGTGGAGTCCGTTAAGAAGACGGGTAGATTGATCATTGTTGAAGAGGACAATAGGACAGGTGGCTGGGGGGCTGAAGTGGCATCGATAGTTGCTGAGGAGGCTCTCGACTACTTGGATGCACCTGTCACACGAGTATCCGCATATGACACTCCAATTCCATTCGCTCCAGTCCTAGAAGACTTCGTCATACCTAGTGAAGAGCGTATCGCAGAGGCTATAAGAGAGATGGTCAAGTGAAGTTAGTACTTCTAACATTGATCAGCATCTGGAATTAGAAGTGTATCAAGATGGTCCGAGTGGAAACCTCGTTATCGATAGAGATCACATTCTGATCTGTTTGTAAGTGTGGGATTGGCCTTGGTAGTGAGAGTTGTGATGCCTCAATTCTATGAAACGATGCAGACGGGAAAGATAATCAAGTGGCTTAAGAAGGAAGGTGAGAAGACGGAGAAGGGCAAACCAATTGTTGAGGTGGAAACCGAAAAAGTAGCAGTAGAGATTGAAGCTCCAGAGAACGGCCTATTAACTAGGACTTTAGCGAAGGAAGGCGACGACATTCCGATTCTTCAAACAATCGCTATCATTGCGACGCCTGAGGAAGAGTCGCTCGATATTGATTCGCTCATTAAAGAAATGGGCCCTACGGCTCGAGTAGGGAAGAAAATCGAGGAGGTGGGAAAGCCTAAGGAAGAGGCATTCGAAGAGCTTGAAAAACCGATTGTCAGAGCCCCCATATCTCCTGTTGCCAGGAAGCTTGCTCAGGAACACGGAATCGATGTGGCGAAGATTAGGGGGTCTGGCCCTGGCGGAAGGATAGTCAAAGAGGATGTAATGAAAGCGATCGAGGTAGCTACGGCTGCTGTCCCATCGCCGCCAGAGCTAATGCGTGCGAAGTTGATACCGATGTCCAAAATGAGGAAGGTGATAGCTGAAAGGATGTCATACAGTGCAAGGACCGCTCCCCAAGTCACGGTGACTACCGAAGTGGACATGTCGGAATTGGTGAAGCTTCGAGAAAAGCTTCTTTCCGACTTTGAGAGAACGATTGGGGTCCGTATGTCATATACCGACATATTGATCAAGGTCGTTGCTATGGCCCTGCGTGAGGAACCTGTATTCAATTCGAAACTAGAAGGCGATCAAATCGGATTGATAGAGGATGTTAATATCGGAGTGGCTGTTGAGGTAGCGGAAGGCCTGATCGTCCCTGTGGTTCGCAACGCAGACAAGAAAACACTGGTTGAGATCGCGAAATCTACAAAGCAACTTATCGAGAGAGCGAAGGAAGGGAAGTTGTCATCAAGTGAAATGAGTGGTGGCACCTTCACAATCACCAATCTCGGCTTGTACGGCGTTGAGGCGTTCACTCCACTTGTCAATCCGCCTGAAACAGCGATACTGGGCGTCGGCAGAATCGCAGATAAGCCTGTAGTGATAGGTGGTCAAATTACCATAAGACCAGTTGCGTTTCTAAGTTTATCGTTCGATCACAGAGTAATCGACGGAGCTTTAGCGGCACGATTCCTGCAGAGGCTAAAGCAGATCATAGAAAACCCTGCCTCTTTGCTGTCATAGCCGACGGCGCTCCTAGAAGGTGTGTAAGATTCGTATCGACCTGTCACTACTTTGAGCGGCAAATATCGCTTGTTGAGGATTCTTCCAAGACTCTACCTAGGCCAGTATCATGTGGCCGTCCTCCATGTGAAGAAGAATTGAGATGCAACCTATCACGTTCTCTATTGATTCGGGCGGCGCGACGTTACGTTAGAGCCGCCCAAATCTATGCATCGATAGACCACATATACTGTACGGTCTCGCTGATTATCTGGTTATGACGATGGATTATCATATTAAGGTATAACCTTCTTCAAGATGCTCGTATATTCTCTTGTATTTGTCTAGGATTTCTTGGTATACACGGTTGGCTTCGAAGTTTGGGTTATAAGCCTTCTTGAATCTTACGGTGCGCTCCGCTCCATCTTTGACGGTCTTATATACTCCGGCTCCCACGCCCGCTAGAATGGCTGATCCTAGAGCTGCGGCGTCGGCTACCTCGGGAACCCATATCTTTAAGCCTATGATGTCAGCCTTCATCTGGTTCCATAATTCGCTCTTGGCTTCACCCCCTACCATGGAAGCCTCAACCGGTTTGAGTTTGAGCCTTGCGAGTAGCTCTAGGGTCTCAGCGTACTGGAACCCCACGCCTTCCATGATCGCTCTGACGAAGTGAGCCTTAGAATGGCTTAACGCCAAGCCGAAGAGTACTGCTCTGGCAAGTTCATTGAACTTCGGGGCTTTAGCGCCCATCGGATATGGGTAGTAGAATAGGCTATCGCTTCCCGGGGGTATTTTGGATGCAAGCTCAACCAGATAGTCGTATGCGTTGCCGCCAAATTTCCGGCTAAGCTCCACCTCCTCATGCGCGAAGTTATCTCTGAACCATCTAAAAGATGCCCCTGTGGTTAGGATTGCAAGTTCATACTCCCATCTATCGGGAACGACATGGCAGCAGCAATCAACCTTCCCCTCCTTATCGATTCTAGGCCTTTCAAGGGGGGTAGTCATCGCCGTAGCTGTGCCAGTTCCTATATTAATCCTGCCAGGATCAACTACATTTGCACCTAAAGCCTCGCATGGCCTATCTCCTCCACCTGAAACTATGGGGGTCCCAGGCTTCAATCCAGTTGCTTTAGCTGCATCGACGCTAACCTCGCCTACAACCTCCCAAGCCCCTCTAACTGGTGGAAGTGGCTCCACCGGTATCCCAAGAATTTCGCATATCTCATCATCCCATCCTAGCTTGTGAATGTTGAACAGCATGGTTCTCGACGCCATAGAATAGTCGGTGGCAGCTTCCCCAGTTAACCTGTAAACTATGTAATCTTTAGGAAACAGTATTCTCTTGGTCTTCATGAGAAGGTTAGGGGCCTCCTTCATAAGCCACCTCAACCTCGCCGCCGAGTAGACATAGTCGATTGGAACCCCCGTCTTAGACAGGACAACCTCTTGGGATAAGATCCCTCTAATCTCCTCCGCTTGGGGTATTGTTCTCCGATCCAACCAGATAATACTATTAGAGATGCTACGCCCATCCTCGTCTATGAGTACGACGGCTTCTCTCTGAGAATCTACACCTACTCCACATACATCTCCGGGATCTATACTACACTTCTTTAAGGTATCCCTGACAGCCTCGGCCGCCGCCAGCCACCACCATTCAGGATTCTGCTCCGCCCATGTAGGTTTAGGATAATGAATAGGATGCTCCCGGGAAGATGCTGATATAGGCCTTCCATTCAGATCAAATAAGACAACTTTACATGCGTTGGTGCCTGAATCTATTCCCAACAGATAAGACAGGCCTTTCAACCACCCTTTGAAACCCGTAAATTGATGTCACATAATATGAAAACATCGTGAAATTAAGTCTTCCAGCACTATCTCAAAGCACGAGAAGATACAACAGAATGTTTAGCATTTTTCACTACACTTTTACTCCATTGGCAAGGTGTCAGATTCAAAGCGATCTATCTGAACTTTCAGAGCTGTCTGAAGATCAATAGCCCTTATGTCAGATCAGAGTAGTATCCATTAAGCAGCGTTTTCCAACGGTGGGATTTGTTTGACTCTACCTGATAAGATGTACGGGGTGAGGATTTGGGGGCCTGAAGACTTTAGGTACGAGCAGATGGATGTGCCTAGGCAGGCAGGGAAGAAGTTGTAGTTAGAGTGGGTAAATGCGCTATTTGTGCTGCTGACCCGAAGATTTATCATGGCAAAGCCTACTTCAAAACGCGTATACCTGTCGTTGCCGGCCATGAATTCATAGGCGAAGTAGTCGAACTCGGCGAAGGAGCAAGAGAAAAATTCGGTTTAGAGATCGGGGATAAGGCGATAGCGGAGAATTTAGTGCCGTGCTGGGAATGTTACTACTGTAGGAGGGGACTATACAACCTCTGCATTCCCCACCAGATATTCGGTATACTTGGGCCAGATGGCGGATGGGCAGAATACATGAAGTATCCAGCGAAGTCCATCGTATGGAAGGTTCCAAAAGAAATGTCCTGGGAGGTATCGGTTGGGATAGAGCCCTGCGCATGCGGCATCTATGGGATTGAACGGGCGAACATATCAGTTGATGATACAGTGGTGATCATGGGCGCTGGAGCTATAGGCCTATATATGCTCCAAGCCGCGAAGCTGAAACGTCCGAAACGCCTTGTTTCAGTGTCGACAGACGACTATAGAGGCCGTGTAGCCAAGCAACTGGGTGCTGATTTAACATTGAATCCAAAAACCGACGACATCAAGAATGAGATCGATGGGCTGACCGATGGAATAGGTGCTGACGTAGTTTTAGAGGCTGCAGGTAAGCCAGCAGCTGTCGAGGCCGCTGTCAACATCTTAAAGAAGCGGGGAAGACTCGTAGTCTTCGGCGTATTCGCAGATAAGGCATGTTTGGACTGGAGTATTATAAGTGACATAAAGGAGCTTGAAATATTGGGAGGCCACTTGGGTCTACATACCTACCCATTGGCAATCAAATACCTTCATTACGGATCTATAAGAAACGATAAGATAAATACGCATGACCTTCGCCTAAGAGACTTCGAGAAGGCTATGGAGTGTAGTGAGAGACGTTTAGAAAACGCTATTAAAGTCATGATGACCCCGCCAGGATAGGTTATCATGCCAGAGAGTCCAGTTTAGGTTTAAGGTGCCTAAGAGGCCTCGCAGGAAACGCCTTGGGGCATTCCAACATTCTTTTCAAAAGTATCGTATGACTATCTGAATTCAGAGTTTGACCGTTTATTCTATGCTCGTCCGGTAGATCCGAACTCTGCTATCTTCCCTTCGGCGACTTTCTTGATTTCCTCTAAAGCGCCCTTAGAATAGGCGTGGATAGCCAGAAATGCGTTCTCAGTCGCCCCAGAGGAACATAACGTCTGGTTTGCCTTTCTAACGCTGGCTCGGAACAACGCATGTCCAACGTTTATCTTCGATATTCCAGTCTCGATCGCTTTTCTTACTGAGCTTACAGGTATGCCGGTACCTCCGTGGAGAACCAATGGAATGGAAACCTCCATACGAATCTTCTCCAACAGATCGAAGTCTATTTCAGCCGTGCCTTCAGCCATGCCGCTTACGTTTCCAATAGACACCGAGAGACTGTCTACGCCTGTCTCTTCAACGAAGACCGCCGCCTCAACTGGATCCGTCTTCACTGGACCTACAGCGCTGGTACGGCCTAGCTCCCCTTCAACTCCTATGTCCAATTTATGAGCTAAATCCACGACTTCTCTAGTCAAGGCAATGTTGTCTTTCAGGCTTAGGTTTGAACCGTCTATCATCACAGAGTTAAAGCCTCTTTGGACGCATTTTAGAACGACCTCCATGGACGATCCGTGATCTAAATGTAGCGCGATTGGAACTTTAGAGATCTCAGCCTCCCTTCTCCCAATGATAGAGAAGTAGTCTATAGGGAGGTCCTCCCATACTCGCTCGTAGAGCGCCAAAATCACTGGTGAACGTTTCTCCTCCGCAGCGGTTATTATAGCTCTCAAAGATGTCAGATTCCAGAAGTTGAAGCATGGAACAGCGTATCCGTCTAGGCGGGCCTTCTTGAGAAGCTCTCTTATCGAAGTTAAAACCATTGGCAGATACCTTCCATCGATATATTCTAGCTTCGATGGTTCTATATTACTTGTTGATAAAGGTCTCTCTACTTTTATCTTCACGATGTGCCGAGATTGTCATGTGCAATCAACTCTGGCGCTGACATGATTGTCGTGGGCAGATACATTACGCAATCAGGAGACATCGAGCGTTCTGTAAGAGAGTTCTTAGAATGTACTCCTGAAATGAGAGAAGACATAGATGTACTTAGAGAACATGTCGAATAGGACAAAGTCGAATCTCTCATAATGATGATGTCCCATTCTCGTCTAGCCCTAGAGCTTTTTTCGAAGTTGTTCGTCCAACTAACTGTACTACATGTCAGTTTCAGCGCTTAATGACAAATATTCGCCTAGATGCTGCTAGACTTTTGAGTATCTTGGCGCATGTCCACATCTAATCTGAAGCGTTACGAGATTTGCTAGATAATCGAAAGGAGGTTTCAACCCAGTAGAAACGATCGCGACATAAAGAAATCACTTCGGTATTTGTCTCGTTTGCTTATTTCCTTCATTGTCGTTTTTGCCGTACAGATAGGTCAGGATTCTAGTCAGAGTTACATGTAAACTATTCAAAAGGATTCTTTAAAGACATTAACGACTATTTAGACCGTCATTGTAGACGAGAAGGCTTCGCGACAAATTTTGGGCTGGTCTCAAGGTTCGCGCCCGAGAACTCACGTCTAGGATGTGGAAGGGCGTCAAGAAATAGAGTTTAGGAAGTTCCTTTTCGCTCAGCTCTTCTCTCCGAATAACGCTTTTAGAAATAACTTTCATGTTCAGGATGGTTCTGAATAGAGTGTAGAAGTATGAGTTTCTACGTAAGCCGCCTAATATTCGAGATTTCGCTTAGGAGGCAACATAGCCCTCCTTGCCGATCACCCTAGATTTCTACGTTCTTTGCAAGGCAAGGATTTATAAGAAGTCACTATGCGAATGGTCTGGAGAGGATTTTGGAGGATTGAAGAATGACTAAGTTTGCGCTTAAACACATTACCAAGAAGATGTTCGGAGGTAACGGTGATGAGTACAGTCTCAGAGAGGAAATTTGCAAAACTGGCAGGGAGATGGACAAATCCGGTTTGGCTCTATTCTTAGGTGTATATGCACCTGGTAACATCAGCGCTAGAACACCAGGTTCAGACCGGATCCTTGTCACACCGAGCGGTCTTCCAAAGGGAACTCTGAAACCTCAGGACTTGGTAGTGGTGGACCTACTTGGCCGAAAGATCGAAGGAAGGTTGCGCCCCTCGATCGAAACCCCAATGCACTGCTCCATATATAGGAGAAGGGCTGATGTGAACGGGATCGTCCATGCACATTCACCGATGTCTATGGCATACGCTGTAACGAACAAGGAGATTCCGGCAACTACCATAGAGTTAGCTGGTGTCTCTGGAGGACGAGTTCCCGTCGCAAGGTATGTCACGCCAGCAACAGAGGAATTGGGCGAAGTTACAGCAGAAGCGTTAGGATTCAGCAACGCTGTGATCATGCAGAATCATGGCCTCGTTGCCGTAGGCGGAATATTAAGAGATGCTTTCAACAATGCTCTGAGCGTGGAATATACAGCGATGGTGAACATATACGGCAATGTTCTTGGCGATCTTGTGGAGCTACCGCCCGACGAGGTTCGTGGAATCAGGAGGTACGTTCTCGAGAAGTATGGTCAAAAATAGCTAAACCTCCAAATGAGAATAATCATCAAAGCCCAAAATGCTGATATTCCTATTAAAGGCTCTTCAGAAAAATGTTAAGCCATTTTTCAAATTTGCTGCCGCCTTTTGGCGAGGACTCGAAGAAGGCCTCCGATCTGATTATCTGCTTCCAACCAGAAGCTTTCAAATGACGTAGGTGTCTGATAGCAGGGCTGGTCGAAGAGATGCGCAAAGGTCTACGACACGAAAACGGGCAAACTAATCCTTTGAATCCGACTCGTCTCCATTCTCAAGCGAATCTTTCCACCCGCATCTAACTAGCATTCATCGTATTTCTGTCACCAACTCTGAGAGCGACTTACTCGATGAAATCCTAAGTATTCTACGGCACAACGAGTATTTTCAGCGCATCTTTCCCTTTCTCTGCATAGACCATCGCATCCATAATTGATTCCAGTTTGAAACGATGCGTAATGAGTCTGGAAAAATCTACCTTCCTCGACTCCATTAACTTCAGAGCCACGTTTGTTTCAATTTCAGTCGTTGAGTAGCTTGGCACGAGGGATATTTCCCTTACCAAAATCTCGCTAGGATCTATTGAGAGAACAGATCCCTTTGGCGGAAGCCCGAAAACGTTCACGACACCGCCCTTTCTAACCGCTTTGATCGCTTGCTCTATGGCTTTGACGTTACCTACTGCAACTATTACTACATCGACTCCCATTCCTTCCGTCGCGTCCTTGACCGCCTCGACGGCATCTTCGCGTTGTGGGTTAATAGCAATGTCCGCTCCAAACTTCTTTGCAACTTCTAGTCTCAACTCAATTGGTTCACTAACGATTACGCGGCCGACTCCAAAGATATTCAACAACTGAATATGCATAAGCCCACTAGGTCCTGCGCCTATAACTAGAACATCATCGCCTTTTCGAATCTTACATTTCGCCAGTCCTCTTATGCAACATGCTACCGGCTCTATGAGAGTCCCTTCTTCATAGGAGAGCTCGTTTGGAAGTTGGAGAACACCTTTCTTCTCTAGAATCGGTTCTGGCACTCTAAAATACTCCGAGAACCCACAAGGTTCCAGATTTGTTTGTCCGAACATTTCGCACATTGTGAAATCTCCGTGTCTACAATAGTGACAGACATAGCAAGGGACGTGATGATGTACGAAGACACGGTCTCCCAGTCTAAACCCTTTGACAGCTTCTCCTATCTTAGCGACGTCACCGGTGACCTCATGCCCTAGGACAGGCGGCTTCACGAATACTCCACGCATCTTCTGAATGTCTGTTCCGCAAACACCGCACGCTTTCATCCTTACTAAGATTTCCTTAGGTCCTATGGTCGGTATTGGAAGATCTTCAATTCTTATATCATTTGGACCGTGAATGATAGCGGACCTCAAATCTTGAAACCTTCACTGAGAATTTCAATCATAAAACGGTTGCTTAGACGAACATTTTGAAAGCGGCATTTCTGCATGGACTTGGCCCTTCATTAGTGAGCAGCTCGTACTCCTGCTTGTCTTCGCGGTTAGTTATGTGCAAATTTGCTCCCTCTATGGCTTGATAGCTACCTTAACCGCATTACCTTCAGCCATCATGTTTAGCGCTGCTTCAACGTTCTTTAAGTCCATCTCGTGAGTTATCAGTTTCCCCACGTTGATAGCCCCAGCGGCGATCAAAGTTAATGCTCTCTCCACATCTATTGGAGCATGGTGAAATGCACCTAGTATAGTGAGTTCACCGTAATGTACATGCTGAGTATCAAGGGCCATGGTAGTGCCTGGCTTACATCCGCCGAAAAGTAAAGTTATACCGGCTTTCCTCGTCATAGCCACAGCCTTCTCCCAAGTTTCAGGCAAACCAACAGCTTCTATCACTACGTCTGCCCCTCTGCGTTCGGCGAGCTCTCTAACCCTCTCCACCTGATCCTCCTTTCCCGCGTTTATCGTAACGTCAGCACCCAACTCCTTAGCCACTTTAAGCCTGCTGTCAGATAGATCAGTAACTATGGTGAGGCCGCATCCCTTCCTCTTAGCCAATTGTAGGTGCATCAACCCTATCGGACCGGCTCCCATTATCGCTACACGATCCCCATATTGTATGTTGGCTGTTTCTATCCCGTGGACAACGCAGGCTAGAGGCTCTAACAAGGCTGCCTCCCTGAACGCGACGTTATCCGGTATGACGTGAGTATTCTGTCTCACGATTCTCTCCGGGACCTTGACATACTCAGCGTAAGCGCCTTGAACCGTGAAGCCTATCATGGCGTCCTCTAGGTTTTCGCATAGGCTCTGTTTGCCCCTCTTACAATAGAAACACTCATTACAGGGGGCGGAGTTCGCGGCTACCACCCTCATGCCTTCATTAAATCCAGTGACTTTATCGCCTACCTTGACCACCACACCGGCGAACTCATGGCCTATTATTAAGGGAGGCTTGGCGTACGGATGACCCCTCTTAAACATCTTAAGATCCGTACCGCAAGTCAATGCAATCTTGTTTTCCACTAGAATCTCTCTTGGGCCGATCTCCGGAACGTCTACTTCTTCATATCTTAGTACATTCGGCTCATAGAACCTTACGGCTCTCATGATTTCCCTAACCATCTGACCTCGCCCTCAGCATTCTATCAACAATGCTATTGCTATTCCAGTTGCAATAGGGTTGTGTGCATGAACTACTGCTCAACATCTCCCCTTCTCCTGAGTATAGCTACTTGAGATGGCGTTTCAATCGGCGGCTTCACGATACCTTCGACAAGATTGCCTTTTAGATCGCATTTCACCAAATCGTCGACCACTAGTTTCCCTTTAATCAGCCCACTGGAAGTTATCAAGAACTCTCTGTAGCAAATCTATAAATCTCTTTTTTCTGATGACATTGTCTACTTATTCCACACATTTGGAGGAACTCTTTCTTGAAGTATTCTTCGATCAGACAAGTGGTTTCTCATTTGCTCATTTTGTACGAAGCTAGCCCAGAGAGATTTCTAAGGTCTTGCTTTCTGAAATCTTTGAATACAAAGAGAAGTAAAGGAAATTTGAATTTCTCCGCAACTATAGTCTAACCCGAGCATTCGAAAACTCCACGCGTAAACAATCATATTTTGCGGGCGGAGCCCTTAATGCGGTAAAGCTGGCAAATGAGTTCTCTCATTTTCTTTGAGACTTCTTGTTGAGCGTATTCAATGTTTCCCTCTTTTGATCTCAATGCCCTCTCGTATGCTTGCCTAATGTCAGTGCCGATGTTGATCTTTGTGATGCCGTTTCTTATGGCTGACAAAACATACTCCATTTTTATTCCTGATCCTCCGTGGAGAACAAGTGGAATGCCCGTTGTTTCTCTCAGTTTTCTGAGATGATCTATGTTCAGGCGTGCCTGCACTTTGTCCTTATCTTTGGCGGCGCCGCTTATGGCTCCGTGGATGTTACCTATCGCTACAGACAACCAGTCCACAGAAGTCTCATTCACGAATAGCGATGCCTCTGCCAAATCCGTAAATCCCACACCTTTATCATAGATTTCCTCGTACGACATAGAGATTTCCTTTTCATGACCTAAGACTGCTCCGAGCTCGGCTTCAACAGGCCTACCTCTCTCATGCGCCATATCAACGACTTCCTTGGTAACTTCAATATTCTTATCCAAAGGCAAGCGTGAGCCGTCGATCATTACAGAGTCGTACCCTAGATCAAGCCCTTTCCGAATCAAATCTTTCCAATCGACTTCAACGCCATCCTCATCTATTACGGGAATATGATCCAAGTGAAGCCTTGTAAATCTCCGGTCTCCGAGAGCCCTGTATTCTTCCGCTACCGCCTCAAAACTTTTGGCGCCGAATTTTTTCAGCTCCAGCCTAGCAACTTCAACTAGGCCGAACGTCTCACATTCAACTAAAGTTTCAACTATGGGTTTTAACATTGGAATGTAAGCCACGTTGAAAGCAGGAATCAGAATTCTCTTTCTGAACGCTCTTTTCATTATCTCAGAGATACTTTGCATCTCGATCATGTAGCTCACTTCCATATTTCATGGGGTTGTCGGCTAATTTTGGTTAAGCCTACTCGGTCCTTATTTGATTTGTGTCATTTGGTCTCGGCTAGGAAACCCCGAGGTTTGGAGCTTTCCTCACCCATATTCGAAAGTAACCTATTTAAGGTGCGAAATAACCTTACTCGTTCCGATAGAGTCAAGGCGGTGTAGTTTCCTGCAACTATTTCCCGTTCGCATACTTTAGCATCTTCTTGACTTAACAAGTGATGTCGATAGGTGAGACCAGAGAGAAGCGTCCAGGAAAGTGAACATGGTTAATCCGCACGGCATATATCGAAGGTAGTCTAGTCTATCGTTGAGGAGTATGATTTTATGAAGAAGAATCGAGTTAAGCAGCTACTGCATTCTGGCAAGCCTGCGCTCGGAAGTTGGGTTCAGATAGGGCATCCGGATGTTGCTGAGATAATGGCGAACATGGGATTCGATTGGCTTGTCTTGGATAACGAACATGGGCCATTGAGCACTGAAACCACTCAGCTACTCATTCAAGCTATGAGCTCGACGGAGACTGTTCCTATAGTGAGGGTGCCTTGGAACGACATGGTTGAGATCAAACGCGCTTTGGACATAGGTGCCTATGGAGTAGTAATTCCATGGGTCAACAGCAAGGAGGAAGCGCTTTATGCTGTACGAGGGTGCAAGTATCCTCCCGCTGGACTCAGAGGTGTAGGGCCTAGACGAGCGTCACGGTACGGACTCGACATAAGGGAATACCTACAGCGGGCAGACGACGAGATCCTCATAGTTATTCAAATTGAGACTCAGCAGGCTGTCGATCGCATAGATGAGATATTATCGGTCGAAGGTATAGACGCGTTTTTCATAGGTCCATACGACCTCTCGGCATCACTAGGGTATCTCGGTCAACCAGACCATCCGAAAGCTTTGGAGACATTCTATAGGCTTTTGGACGCAGCGAAGAGCGCAGGCGTTGCTAGTGGAATACACGCCTTGAACTTGGAATTGGCACAACGCTATGTTGGAAAAGGCTTTCAATTTGTAGCGTTGAGCACAGACACCGGTCTGCTCATCCATGGGTGCCGAGAGATTCTAGAGGGAGTAAGGAAGTTTAGGAGTTAGATTGAAAGGAGATGTTCCTCCGAACTCTTCTATTTTCTTTCGAGAAGCTCGCTGTTAACCACGTTAGTTGGCTCTCTGTCTTTAAGAACTCTGATGACATCGTCAACAGCCATCATCGCCATTGCTAGCCGTGTCTCAACTGTGCCAGACCCGATGTGCGGCGTTAGAATCACGTTGCTGAGTTTCAATATGGGGTCGTCTGATGTTATGGGCTCGTGTTGAAAGACATCTAGACCTGCCCCGGCGATTCTCTTCTCCTTCAAGGCTTCGTATAGCGCCTGCTGATCTACAACAGGCCCCCTGGAAGTATTTATCAGGAAGGCTGTGTTTTTCATTAGTATGAGTTCTTTCTTTCCTATGAGTCCTTCAGTTTTCTCGGTCAAAGGAACGTGAATGGAGATATAGTCAGACCTTCTGAGTAACTCCTCAAGAGTCACAGGCTTCGTGCCGTACTTCTCTTCAGCAGACGTGTTTCGAATGACATCATAGTATATGATGTTCATATTGAAGGCTCTCGCTCTCTCAATGACCTTCATGCTTATGCGTCCGCAACCTACGATGCCAAGCGTCTTATTTGTCAAGTCACGTCCCAAAGGAAATGATGCGCCCTTGCTCCATTTCCCAGACTTAACGTAGCTGTCAGCTTCGGTTATCCTCCGAGAAAGAGCGAGGATGAAAGCAAAGGTCAGATTCGCTACGGCATCTGAAAGCACGCTTGGAGTGTAGGTTACGAATATCCTCCGACTGGTTGCAGCTCTAACATCGACGTTATCGTAACCTACCCCGTATCGAGCAATTATCTTGAGGCGTCGAGCAGCTGCGATCAACTCCTCATCAAATTTGTCGGCGCCAAGTATTACACCATCGACATCTGCCACTTCCTTTCTCAACTGTTGCTTCGTAAAGGGCTGAGGACTCGGATTCAACTTCACTTCAGCAGACTCTCTGAGTTTCTCAATGGGCTCCTGTGCCATTTGGCAGGTCACCAAAACTTTGGGCTTCATCATAACATCTTCCGTTTCCAAAGGTTGGAAAGAAAAACGTAATCATATGTCTTTCTATTTCTTTAACATGGTGGTATTGATTGAAAGGAATGATTCGACACGAAGATCAAGCAGAAGCCGATCGCAAGGGGCCGTTTCCAGCCAAAATTCTCTTATCGAAGGCTAACATCTCCGCCATCAGCATAAAAGTAGGAACTCTACCAGTGGGCCAAGAGATACCTGTGCATTTTCACGAGAATACTGATCAAATAGAATACTACATCGAAGGGGAGGCGGTTCTCTACTTGGAGGGAGTCGGGGAAAAGGAGATCGGAAAAGGTTCTTTCATGTATGTGCCAAAAGGCGCAAAACATGGAATTCGAAAAGTTAAACAGCCCCTTAAGATCTATGGCGTCTTCCTTTCAGCGCTGTTCTAGGCTCTGAAAGCCGAGAGATCAAAAGGACCACAGATGCAAGATCACAATGGAAAATCTTATACTGACAAAGCATAAGCAAATTTAGGTGCGATTGATAAATGAGTGCGCAAAAACCGATTTGGATCGCTAGAGACTACGTAAAATGCAGTGGATGCAGAAAATGCGAAGTCGCCTGCTCTCTCTTCCATGAGAAAAAGATCTGGCCTGAAGCCTCTAGGATTCGAGTCTTCATGCTGATTCCAGGAGCGGAAATCCCTCACTTCTGCGCTCAATGCCATGACCATCCATGCGTTGAATCCTGTGCGTACAATGCTATGTCGGTAAGCGAAACCACAGGAGCCGTATTGGTGGACAAGGAGAAATGCACAGCGTGCGGCGCATGCATCACTGCATGCCCAGGAAGAATTCCTCACCTACATCCGACTGAGAACTACGCATTAATATGCGATCTCTGCGGAGGGAACCCTCAATGCGTAAAAGTCTGCCACGAGGGAAGATGGGATGCCTTGTGGATCGCTGATAAGCACGCGGACTACATACATTCCTGGAGGTTGTACGCGCGCAGACCTGAAGAGATACTGAAAGATTTGGTCATAAACCTATTTGGAGAGAAAGGGAAGGAGTTGATCTGAAATGCGCGGATACGCAGGCAAATTTCTAGAAGTCAATCTCTCAACTGGGAAAACTAAAGACGTCGTATTCGATGAGGGCGTTCTAAGACAATATATAGGCGGAAGGGGACTGGCAACCAAGATTCTATGGGATAGACTGGGCGACCGATGGGAAACAATCGACCCACTCGGACCTGAGAACATACTGCTAGTCTTGACAGGCCCATTAACAGGATTCTACCCAGGAGGTAGGGTTTGCGTATCTGGGAAATCACCGCAGAGCAACGGCATGGTGGGTTCAACCGTAGCAGGCGAGTTTGGGATAGAGCTCAAATGCCAAGGCTACGATGGCTTGATGATAACTGGCAAAGCTTCCAAACCTGTCTACATCTCCATGATAGAGTCTCAGGCTGAGATCAAAGATGCAAGCCATCTATGGGAGAAGGATGGAAAAGAGACCCTAAAGGCACTTAACAAGGAGGTAATAGAGGAGCTTGAGAAGAGAAAACCCAGCTACGGAGAATGGAAGGAACCAGCGATACTCTACATAGGTCCCGCCGGAGAGAAGAAGGCTAGAATAGCAGCTGTGATGGCGAAATGGACGCACGCAGCAGGATACGGCGGATACGGAGGAGTCATGGGTTCAAAGAATCTGAAGGCCCTAGTCGCCAAGGGAACAGGGCCTCTACCAGACGTGGCTGACATAGGTAAAGTGGCGGAGCTGATAGACAAAATATCCAAGGCATCATATGCATTCGACCACTTCAGGCGGTGGGGAACAGGAGGTCTTGGCTATGAAGTTGGAGCCCGCCAAAGTTCAGAGCCTATCAGAAACTGGCAGTCGGAATGGCATGACGAAAGAACGTATGGCGTTGACAGGTTTGAGGAGAGGGTTTGGATAAAGAGGTATTGGGGTGACTTCGGATGCCCAACGACCTGCCTCAAGCTTGCTATGCCGAGAGTAGGGCCTTTCAAGGGAGCCATAGGCGACAACCCGGACTATGAGTTGCAGGCGTACACAGGAACAAACCTAGGCGTCTTCACTCCAGAAGAAAGTGTATACCTTTCAACGGTGGTGGATGATCTGGGAATCTGTGGCATACAAGGTGGAAACGTACTTGGATTCGCCGGGGAACTTTACCAGAGAGGTATCTTAACGAGGAAGGATCTAGACGGCATAGATCTGAAATGGGGAGATCCAAACGCATTTACAGCCTTGGCGAAGAAGATCGCAAACAGAGAAGGTATCGGAGACATACTTGCGGAGGGAACTTACAGGGCGGCAGTGAAGATAGGGGAGATGAAGAAGAAGGATCTGTTGCAGTACGCGGTTCAAGAGAAAGGCATAGCTATCGGCGCCCACGGCATCAGGAGCGGACTAGACTATCCAATCGAGATATCTTATGCATGCTCCGTCCAAGGTGGAGACCACACATCAACAGCTCATCTGCCACTCACTGGTGGAAACAGTGAGCTATCAATTATCCTTCACGACTCAGGAGTGTACTGCTGGTTCAACGTGTTCCCACTGGCTGCGGGTTTTCCCGAAGTCTGGGAATTCTTCAGAGCGGTCACGGGTTGGGAGATAACTCCAGAAGAATGGTATGGAACTACTGCACGTAGGATACTCCACATGCAGAGGGCCACGTTACTGCTGGGCGGCCCAGACTTCAAGTGGGACCCAACGATACATGATGATAATCCAGCTAGGTTCTATGAGCCTTTGCCATCAGGACCTAAAGCCGGGCAGGCGGTAGATAGAGCGGAATTCGAAGGGATGAAAAACGAATACTATGAGGCTGTCGGCTGGGATAAGAGAGGAGTGCCCAAGTCAGATATCTTAAAGCAGTTAGGGCTAGAGGATGTGGATAAGGTACTAAAGAGGAAGTTGGGGTAAAGTCGCTAAATCCTACTTTTCCAAGGAGAAAAGCAGACCACTAGGCGTGTCCGCATGGAGATGGAACTTCCCCACGGAAAAGAGAGCAAGGTAAAGATTGAGGTACCTCGGAAGAACCTGTATTTCGCCATAGATAGAGGAACGATCCCTGCCATAAACGATCTCGGGTTGAGAATGAGAGAGAAGCTTAGAAGACCTGTTGGAGTTCCATCAGTTTCCAAGATGATTAAAGCCAAGGACAAAGTCTTGGTATTAGTCGACGACCTTACAAGGCCTACTCCTCAAGAGATGTTGCTTCCAATTCTATTGAATGAGCTGAACGCTCTTGGAATCCCTGATAGACGAATGGAAGCCCTCATAGCGCTGGGTTCTCATAGGCCCATGACTAGCCAAGAGATTGAAAGAAGGTTTGGAAGAGAAGCGGTCCAACGCGTAGACGTTTCCAACCATGAATATGATAGGCCAGAAAGGCTAGTCGACATAGGAAAGATGTTGAGTGGAATCCAGGTGAGCGTGAACAGGAAAGTCGTAGATGCAGACTTTCTAGTAGGGGTCGGCAACATAGTTCCTCACACGCTCGCGGGCTGGGGTGGAGGAGGAAAGATAATCCAGCCCGGAATCTGTGGAGAAGAAACTACAACAGCCGTTCATGTCGAAGGCCACTTGATGAATCCTATCGAGAACTTGGTTGGGAAGATGAACCAGAAGGTCAAGAGGGATATCGACGCCATCGCATTAAAAGCCGGGCTGAAATTGATCGTGAACACGGTCTTGAATCAAAATGATCAAGTGGGAGAACTCTTCATCGGTGATCCTGTAGAAGCACATAGAGAAGGAGTGAGATTTGCCGAAGAGTTCTACTCACCTACGATTCGCGGATACGCAGACATAGTGGTCGTTTCAAGTTATCCAGCGGACATCGACTACTGGCAGGCGATGAAACCTCTATCGTACGCATGCAAAGCTGTTAGAAAGGGGGGTACCATAATCTTCATTACTCCATGCCCAGAGGGAGTATCTCCAGCGCACCCTATCATGAAGGAAAGAGCCACTATGGCATTCGAAGAGAGAGAACCTGAAGGCAGTGAAAGAGAGGAAAATAGAGGACAGGCTGGCGGTCTCGACGCTTATAGCACATGAGGAGATAAAGAATAGAGCCTCCATCATCTGCTACTCCGAAGGCCTGTCCAGAAGTGATAAAGAAGCCCTTGGCTTCCAAGAAGCAAGCTCTGCCCAAGAAGCCCTAACCATGGCTCTTAAGAAGCATGGTTCCAACGCCAAGATCGGAGTCTTGAAGTGTGGAGAAATTCTCCCACGAACTCGCAAGAGCGAACTCAAATAGAACAAATTCTTCTGAACAACAACGGCTCCCCATCTCTCCTACGGACCTTCTTGAGCTGCCTTTCTCAAAGAATCTTAATGAGAAAGATCCTTAGGCTCTTTTAATACCCCTTTGAGGGATGTATTTGATCACGCTAAGAGGCTGAATTCCCAGTTTTCATACATGCTTTTCTCAGATATTTTATGGATTCAGATATCGCCTCAGGGCTGCCGAATGCTCCAGCTTTCGTGATAACCCTCAACCCATCGCGCTTTCCCCCTAAAACTTCCCCAAAGGGAATACCGGGTAAAACCTCATCAATAATTTTCTCTCCAACCGCCCTCATGATACGCAATGCCTCGATCGCCGTCTCTCCACCTGTCAGGATCAGTCCACTAATGCTAGTGTGTTCTAGTATCCTGTTGGCAGATTCGCCTAGGGCTGATGCTACTCTCCGCATCACTTCAAGCTCATCCATACCTAACTCTCTTCCTTGCTGCATTGTCAGCGCCATGGAATCTCTGGACCTACACGAAGCTATGACAACATCTCTTCCAATCTCTAGCAGGCTTATGGCTTCATTTACAATCCTCCGAATCTCCTCTTGCGCATCTACGTTCGTGAGAACCTTAGACGAGTCGAGGTCGAGAACCGCTGCATTCAATTCCGCACTCGCCTTAGCCACCTGTTGTATTGTCATGGTGCTCGGGCTTCCAGCGATGACGACGGCAGGTAGCGACAGACAAAGCCCAAAAGCTTCAGGCAACTCCTCCGCGAGGCCAGCCGACCCAGACATCAGTTGAGCTGTATTCGAAACCACTGCAGCCTGAGCTATTACTCTCAAATCTTCAGAGGTAGTGGCGTCTATTACGATTATCCGTACGCCTCTCTTCTTAAAATCACTAATCTCATTCTTCAGCAGGTCTGTTCCTTGCAGAACTTTCGATAATGGAATATGGTCCACCTTGAGTTTCGTCTGGCTCTTAAGGAATATTGGAATGTGCGAGGTCTTAATTCGCGTCAACCTGTCCTCAGCTATCTCTGTCTTCTCTAATGGTATCTGATCTACAAGCAAGTAACCTCCTACTACTGTTCTTCCGTTCGCTGGAAAAGCTGGAGCAAAAATACACGTCTTGACCTCAAGTTCATTCATGATCGCCTCCACTTCCACTCCTACATTTCCTCTAAGGGTAGAGTCAACCTTCTTGTATACTCGCTCTACTCCAACCTTCATCAGCGTTCTAACTGCCTCCCTGACCTTTCCGGAAGCTGTTTCAGGGTCACAGGCTCTCGTCTCTGTGTCTATAACGACCACATCCGTCCTCAACGCGGCATGTGTAAGACTCGTCACATCCATAAGAACGATCGTTGTCAAGCCTTTTTTCGCAAACTGAACAGCTGTGTCGTTTGCACCTGTCAAGTCATCGGCAATCACACCTATCTTGCCAGCCATCTTCACTCCCCCCCAACGCTTTAATCATGATTGGTATCAACCTGTCTAATTTTGCATTGGTAAGATTTGATATTTCTTTTGTATGCCTGCTGACTATTCAAGCTACAATAACTTCGAGTTCACCGGGCAAGATCAATATTTGGTGAAGTATCGATTATGAAAGCAAAGACGATACTAAGCACCTTGAAGTCGACGTTTCTGGTGCCAAGATCGCGCGGAAAACCAAAACCAAAACTAGTTTCGCAATCTTGTTTGAGCCATTTTCGCAGCCAATTTTACGGCTTCAATCAAACTTCTAGGGTCAGCTGTGCCGAGCCTAAGTCCTGCACGCCGGTATGCTGTTCCATGATCAACAGATGTCCTGATTATCGGCATACCGATGCTCACATTCACTCCAATCTCGAATCCCAGCATCTTTACTGGTATATGTCCTTGATCATGGTACATCGCGACGACTATGTGGAACTCGCGGTTCTTGGCCCTAAGGAAGACAGTGTCTGCTGGATACGGTCCAACAACTTCTATTCCAAGCTCCTTCGCTTTCTTGATGGCAGGCTCTATCTCTTCGATCTCTTCCTTCCCGAACAAGCCTCCCTCCCCCGCATGAGGGTTAAGTCCGGCCACAGCTATCTTGGGTTTCTCAATGCCCAGCCCCTTCATAGCCTCATCTGCCAATCTGATGGCTGTGAAGACCTTGTCCTTCCTGATTAGGTCGCAGGCTTTCTTTAGGGAGACATGTGTCGTCACATGGATTACTCTTAGATCTCCAGCTACCAGCATCATACTATACTCTTTCGTCTTCGTGAGGTCAGCAAGGATCTCAGTGTGGCCGGCGTACTCATACCCGGCCATACTCATCGCCGTCTTGTTCAACGGTGCAGTCGCAATGGCATGGATTTCTCCAGCTAGAGCAAGTTCCACAGCCCTCTGAACATACTCAACCGCAGCCTTTCCAGCCATAGGTTGAGGCTGCCCCATCTTAAGCTCCTCGATCCTGATGTTGTTCAAGTCCAAGATGTCGATGCTCCCATATTGAAACTTGGCTTCAGATGCATTCTTGATAGGGTGGATATCCAATTGTACGTGGGCAACCTTCAATCCTTCTCTCATGGCATCTGCGTCGCCTATAACGACTGGGCGGCAGACACGGAACAAATCCTTCATAGAAAGCGCTTTGGCAATTATCTCAGGGCCGATTCCGGCTACATCACCCATAGTGATGCCTACTATCGGTTTCATAGATTGATCACATCGCAGTTCTTCTATCACTTGCTATCTCTACAGAGACTTCTGACCAAGAGGATATATTCTATGCTGTTGTAAGCCTGGCTCAGCCATAGGACTTAGTTCAACGTTCGGTTAAAGGTCGTAGAAAATAGCGGGTGTAATACTCGGAAGGCATATACGACCCATCATTGAACGTTTCGCAATCTTCGGGCTGATTTGCTTTACGTCGTACAAGACATCTCAACAAGCATCGCTAGTAGACGGATAGCGTTTGCAGGACCCGATAAGACTGACTTGCAAGATTCAACATATCCTTGTCAACAGCTCATAGAGCGATGCGGCTCTGGCACAACTTTCCATCCGTTACCTAGGAGATGTTTATAGGATAAACTCCATATCTTCGCCCTGCATCAACCATCGCCAAACAGTTTTCCAATTTTGCATCTGTGTACCAAGAGTTGCTTGAGCTGAGGATATATCCTCCGCCGGGCGCAGCTCGTCTTAAACATTCTTTTGTCTCTTCAACTATCTCTTCCTTTGTCTTCCTGCAGAGGTTGTCAACGGCGACGTTCCCTATCAAAACGAGTTTGCCACCGTACTGAAGTTTTACATCTCCGACATTCATGCCCGCAGTAGGATCTAACGAATGCAGACCATCCACTATGCTAGCCAGATGATCGAGGATCGGGTTCAAGTTTCCATCGCTATGCTTGATGAATCTGAGTCCAGCTTTGTGAGCAGCCTCAACTTGTCTTAGCAGGTTTGGGAAGACAACATCCTTGAAGAACCTAACTGGAACTAAGGGGCCTCTCTTTTCAGAGTAGTCTCCTCCACTAATGATAAGGTCAGCCTTGGTGTCGGCGACTTGTTTTATCATCTTTATGTTGAAATCCGTTATGCGTTCAATCACCCGTTGGATGAAGTGGGGTTTTTCATAAAACCATCTTACGAAGTCGGTGATCTTGAACATCTCCCACGCATGAGCAAACGGATCTCTTATGAAAGCAGCCAAAGCGATTTCGTCTCCGACATTCTTCTTCATCTCCGCTATCGCGAATGTCCGACCTGAAGCGTGTGGGTCTGGTAACGGAAAGCGTTCAAAGTCTTCGGGGATAGCAAAGATACTGTTGGTTGGAACCCATGTCTTGCATTTTGAATCGTAAGAGAGAACTCTACCCCACTCATCAGTCATTGTACCGTCAGGATTCTTTTTGGAGCTCCATCCGTCAGGCGCTGATAGGTCGCAAGGTATCAACTCAAATCCTAGTTTCCGATAGGCGAGTACAAACGTCGCGACCTTATTCATTTCAGCTCTCCTATCAGCTGAAACCGGTGTTTGAAGCGATGTTTCACCAATGAACCTAGTCTGGGTTATCGTCTCGAGATGCCGCGGGTCGATAGACATTTCAGTCATTGGAACTAAGTCAGGTTCATCATGATCTAAAGTCCTCATAACCCTCTCTTTCTTGTTCATTTTCAATTTCTCCCGAGGCATCATTTCCTTAGTGCGCCCATAGCTGCTTTTACGGCTTCGACCGCATCACTGCCATATCCGTCGGCTCCAATCTCTCTCGCGAAATCTAATGTTATTGGTCTACCCCCTACCAGAACCTTCACTTTTCTCCGCTGTCCTGCTTCTGCCAATTCATCTATCGTCTCTTTCATCTCGTCCATGGCGATTGTGAGAAGGCACGACATTGCGACGATGTTTGGATTTTCCTTCTCCACCGCTCCAATAAATTTCTCTGTGGAAACATCAATCCCTAGGTCTATGATTTCAAACCCTGCGGAGGATAGCATAATTGAAACTAGGTTTTTGCCTATGTCGTGAAGGTCGCCTTTCACAGTACCTATGACAACTTTTCCTAGGACCTGGTCTCTAGAGCTTTGAAGGTACGGCTTTAGCATCTTCGATAGCTCTTGAGCCATTATCCCACTCATAATCAATTCGCTTAGGAAGTATTCCCCCTCTTCATACTTTCTGCCAGCCGTCGACAACCCTTGTCTCATGCTTTGAATTATCTCGAATGGGGGAATTTTCTCTGCCAGCGCCATCTCAACGCGCCTTTTCATTTCGTCTACGCCCGAGACTTCCGCGAATGCGCGTTCTATTCTTTCGAGAAGACTCGTGATAGCTGCCTCCTGAAGATGCGCCACAGACATCCTGTCATTGGCTCGATAGATAACGCTTTGCTAATTTTGGTGGGCGTCATGAAAGACCTTCGTCTTCGAAAAATGGGCAACAGACAACGCCATTGAGAGAGTACCCAATGTCTGCTATTCCGAGTGTAGCTGTTAGAGAACGCACTCACATTTTTCCGGTAAACTTTAAAAGTCGTCATGTCCTCTACGACTTGACTCATCGAAATTTCAGGCGAGGGAATAACAGTGCCGCGCTTCAAGACGACAGCGGATATAATGAAGATAATCCAGAGTAAGGAGCAGATTAGGAATATCGGTATTATCGCTCATGTTGATCATGGGAAGACGACGATGTCCGATTCCCTTCTTGCAGCGGCTGGGCTGCTTTCTCCATCTGTTGCTGGAACAGCGTTAGCCCTAGACTACATGGAAGAAGAGCAGAAGAGGCAGATGACGATAAAGGCTGCGAACGTAAGCCTATATCACGAAAGAAACGGCACGCCTTACGTCATCAACCTCATAGATACTCCGGGGCACGTCGACTTCTCAGGGAAGGTTACGCGTTCACTTAGAGCTATTGACGGCGCTGTCGTGGTTGTTGACGCAGTTGAGGAAGTTATGGTTCAAACGGAAACGGTGACTAGACAGGCTCTTGAAGAGAGAGTGAGACCTGTTCTCTACATCAATAAGATTGACAGATTGATTAAGGAGTTGAAGCTGACTTCAGAGCAGATTCAAGAGCGGATAGCCAGAATAATCAAAGATTTCAATGATCTGATCGATCTCTACGCTGAGCCCGAGTTCAGAGAAAAATGGAAAGTGAGCTTCGCTACGAATACCGTAGCGATGGGATCAGCGAAGGATAGATGGGGCTTCACCTCCGAGATAGCGCAGAGGAGGGGTGTCAAGTTTTCAGATGTCTTCGATGCATACGTTCAGGGAAAGGTTGATGAACTGAGGGAGAAGAGTCCTCTCGACGAAGCCATTCTGAACATGGCTGTAGACGCCATGGCTCCACCCCATGTTGCGCAAAAATATCGCATACCCAAGATCTGGCGGGGAGATGTTGAGAGCGAAGTGGGGCAGGCCATGGTAAACTGTGTCGACGATGGACCAGCTGTCATGTGCATAACGAATATCGTGGTAGACCCGCAAGCGGGCGTGGTAGCTACAGGGCGACTTTTTTCAGGTACGTTGCGTGAAGGCGATTTCGTTCACCTAGTAGACGCTAGGACTGACTCGAGGATCCAGCAGGTCTGCATATACATGGGTCCTTATAGAGAGGTCATC
>Ga0315280_10000875_pt1 | contig 54330 bp, 43 predicted proteins | sample YL17G06_40_MG_FD_203697 | JGI IMG/M metagenome (GOLD analysis project Ga0315280, IMG submission 203697) | Sediment microbial communities from Yellowstone Lake, YNP, Wyoming, USA - YL17G06_40 | ecosystem: Environmental > Aquatic > Freshwater > Lake > Sediment | place: USA: Wyoming | collected... | reverse complement strand
TGCGCGGACGGCTACGCCGCCCTTGACCCCACTGCGCCGAGCCCAACGGCCCCCATCCATGGCCGACCGCCGGCAAAACGCCTGGCGGAATCTCACCCGGGGGTATTGACCGTTACATGAGTACTCGTAGTAAGTTGGGTTCCCGAGCGGATCAAGCTGCGGGATGCGCGATCCGAGAAGGTCGTCGTGGTACGCCGGCTTGTGGTCCTCTTCCTCAATGACCGTCAGGCGGCTGACCGCTTCCGCCTCACAAGCGTACGGACAGCCCCCGCCATACCCCAGAACAATGTGGCGAGCCAGCGCGGCCAGCCCCAGCGGAGGATCGCGAAGGCGACGAGAGCACCAGGCACCGCACCCCAGCTGACGTAGAGCGCAAAGATGCGCACCAACAGGACGTCAACCTGATCGGGCGCCGCGAAGAGCCTCGTCCAGGATCGCACCAGGTCCAGAGCGAATACAAGAAGGCTCTCAAAGCCAAAGTAGAGCACGGCAGTCGGGAGGGCTATGTCGAGAAGGCCTGGCCTACGCGCGTGCTCGACGATGCTGGTTGCATTGGCGGGACTCATCAAGGCCACAGCCCCAGGCAATCCCAGTAGTGGGCCAGGCCACGGATTGGCGTCACGCCGCCAAAGGAACCGCCGATGCTCGCCCCGGCACCTGCGGCCCAGAGGTCCCAGTCAAGGAAACCGGCCGGCGTGATGTGCGCGGTGGCAGCGCCTAATGGCCCACTGCTAACGTTCACGTCCAGCCCGACATTGAACGGATCGGCTGGGAGCACAGTCCCGTAGCCGCTGCAGTAGTCCCGGTAGATGAACACATGGGCTATCGATGCGGAGACGTTCGCACCGATCGCTCCCCCGGGGGACATCCACTTGGCCTCGCCGATCGTCCACGCACTGCCGCAGACCCAGTCTTGGCACCAACAGGGTATGAAGCAGACCGCTCCGGTGAACCGCCCCCAGAGCTGGAACAGGCTGCCTCCGAGGAGTTCAGCAGCCAGGTGGACTCCTACGCATCCGGTCCCGTATCCAATCATCAGCGTCTTCAGCGTGTTGTAGTAGTCGTAGGACACGATGGCATCGTAAGCTGCCTGGAGCCGGTCGATCCACCAATCGAACCCGTACGTCCGGCGCACCCAGGCCACCATCGCGTCCCACCACTCCATCTGCTGCTCCTGGATTCGGGGAAGGAGGGTGTAGAGGCCTTCTCCGCTACCGGAGGGATCCACGGACCTGGTTGGGTGGGAGTACGCGTACGCGTACCTCGGCTCCGTCAGCACAGAATCTCGGCTGATGAACAGCCCTCGCTTGGGCGCGTAGTGGCGGATGCTGAGGAGGGGCAGGGTGAGGTCGGGGTCGTGGTAGTAGCCGAGCGCGCCCACGTAGCCGAACGGCCCGGGGAGGCTACCGGTCGAGGCGAGCTCCGGGCCGAACGCGTCGCGAAGGGCGCTGCCCGAGAGCGTCTCGTTTGAGGCCGCGAAGCTGTGGACCGTGCCCAGCATGTCAAACAGCGGCCATCTGGTGGCGCCTCCGCGGCGGTCTGAGAGGAGTGCGGAGTAGAGGCTCGGCCCCTCGTTCGCGTACCGCGCCCGCGACCCCCCGCCCGACGTCCGCTCAGCCACGATCTTCTGGCCGTCTCGCACGAACCACACGTCCCCGCCCGAGTCCGTCTTCCGCGTCCGCTGCTGAGCCGCGTTCCACTCGAATGCGTTCGCCGTCTCGATCCCCGGAACCGTCGCCGCGACGATCAGGTTGTCCTGGTTCCACTCATACTCCGTAGTGCCCTCGGGACCCGCGTCGCCGCCCGCCGGACACTCCATCGCGGTGGTGTTGCCGTCCTCGTCGTATGTAAAGCGCTCCTCCCTCTCCCTCTGGGAGAGGGCTGGGGTGAGGGCCGTCCAGCCCCTCCAGCCTGCTTGCCTCGTGGCGTCCCTCACCCGCCGCGTCGCACAACTCCGCGTCGACCTCTCCCAGCGGGAGAGGTGGTTCCTGGGAGCATCGTCATACGTGTAGTAGTGATTCACGTCATAGTCCCCGCGACGAGCCTGAACCGTCGGCAACCCATCCCCATCGAACTCATAATACGCCGCCGACAGGGGCGTGTTATCGGACTTCACGTTGAGGATAGACGTCTGACGCGAGGCGTCGTCGTGGCCGTAGTACGTCACCATCCCGCTGGGAAGCTGACGGTAGGTGCGGCGGCCGGCCTCGTCGTGGGTCATCGTTGCCGGGTCGCCCGGCTTCCTCCCTCTCCCCGCCCTCGGGGGGCGGCGCGAAGCGGCTGCCGGCCGGAAGCCGCCGCTAGTCGATGCCGGCGGGACGCCGGCGCTCCCAGTTCCCTGCAGCATGTGGCTTGGCCCCCATGCTCAATGCCGCGGGTTGCCCAGTAAGACCGCTACCAGTATAGCACGTGTACACTGCAGCCACTTCGCGGCTCTGACGGGCGACCGGCCGGTCGCCCCTACGGTTGGGGGAGAGGGGGCGAGCAACGCGCGGCGGAACTCCCGCCGAGGCGGCGATGAGGCTCCGAGGAGGCGTGCGCGGACATGAAGGCTCTGCGGATCTACGGCCCCTGCAAGATGCGATACGAGGACGTTCCCAAGCCCAGCCCCGGGCCCGGAGAGGTGCTCGCGCGCGTTCACTCCGTCGGCCTCTGCCGCACCGACATCGAGGTCTACGAGAACCGCCTCTATCACTACAAGATCGGCAAGGCGATGCTCCCCGTCATACCCGGGCACGAGTGGGCCGGCGTCGTCGAGGAGTTGGGCTCGGGCGTCACCGACCTGCAACTCGGCGACCGCATCACCTGCGAGACCGCGCTCGGCTGCGGGCACTGCCAGCTCTGCCTGTCCGGCCATCAGAACATCTGCCAAGACAGGATCGAGAACGGCATCATCAACCGCAACGGCGCGATGGCGGAGTACATCGTGGCTCCGCGAAGCACCACGCACAGGATCGGCGACCTGGAGTTCGACGCAGGCGCGTTCATCGAGCCGGCCGCGGTCTGCACCTATGCCGTGAAGACCGGCCGCGTTTGCCCCGCCGACAGCGTGCTCGTGCTAGGGGCCGGCCCCATCGGCCAACTGCTGACGCAGATCGCGAAGGCCTACGGCGCCCGGCAGGTCGTCACGGTCGCGCGAAAGGAGACCAAGCTGCAGCTTGCCCGGAGCCTGGGGGCGGACGCCACGATCAACAGCGGGTCCGAGGATCTGCTCGAGGTCGCGATGGCGCTGACGGACGGGCTCGGCTTCGACGTGATGCTCGAGGCGGCCGGCTCCGCGCCGCTGTTGCAGAATGCGATCGGCGCCGTGGCTGTTCGCGGGCGGATCGTCCTAACGGGAAGCTACGTAGGCGCACTCGCATCGCTCGACCCCGACGTGATCGTGTGTCGTGAGCTCAGCATAGCGGGCACCGTTGGCGGAGAGGCGTGCTACGAGGAGGCTATCGGCCTGCTGCGGTCGGGGAGAGTGCGCGTCGAGCCCCTCACCAGCGACAGGCGCCCTCTGTCGGAGGCGATCGGTGTCTTCGAGAGCCTGGCGGAGGGCGCGGGCGAGAGCGTGAAGGTCATCTTCCATCCGTGACGGGCGGCTCGACCTGCACCGGGCGGCCGATCACAACAAAGCCGGTCACACCCTTGCCCTGTTCGGAGATGGGGGCTACGCACACTGTGGCGTCGCGCATGGTTCGCGCAAGCGCGTCGCCGGCAGTGAGCTTGCCGGCCTCAGACAGAAGCCCCTCGAGGATCTTCGCATCCATCTCGAACTGCCCGACGTGCGATAGCTCCTTGCCCCGCGGGTCGACGACGCGCGCGCCCGATGCGCCACAGATCCTCTGGAGCCGAGCCAGCTTCACGGACAGCGCGAGGCTGTCGCGCATCAGCGGGCCGCACTCGCCGGCGATCCTGGCGACGGCGGCCTTCATCTCCTGCTCGCCTGTGGCGATCTCCGCGTCGCCCTCCTCCGCCCACTCGAAGTACTCCTGCGCCTCCTGCATCAGGTCCTGTGGCGCCGCGTACTGCAAGGAGTATGTCTCCTCAACGCGTGCCGGCTGCCCATCCGGGCTCGCCCCTTCTGCTCGCAGCTCGATGGTGTCCGGGCAGCCGGTGGCCTTGTCGACAAGCAGGCGTCCCGACACCTTCAGGCTCTCGGGCGCCAGCTTCTCCCGCAGGTACGGAAGCAGCAAGCCGGGCGCTCGCCCCGGACCGCCTGGGTCGAACGAGTAGACAAGCAGCGTCCTCTGCCCCTGCGCCTCCTCGCCCACAGGCTTCAGGGCGCGGTCGTCCAGCGCTTGGGACAGGAGCCCGGAGTCCATTCTGAATGCCGCGTCCGGGGTGGTGGATCCGGCCGAGTTGAGGTGCCACCCGTTCCCGTTGTCCGAGCCCTGCGCTCCGGCGAAGTACTCCCGCACCGTGCCTCCTGTGGCCACCATCCTGAAAAGCACCGTCTCACCGACCGTCAGCTTCGCGAACGATCGCTGCTGCTGGTGGAAGGCCAGCACATCCAGGACGGCGGTTCCGTCGGGCGCCGGTACAAGCTGGGCTATGGAGGGCCCCCCCTCCGCGTGCGCGGTGACGTTCACGTACACGGTGGGTTGGGCGGCCAACACCTGCACCAGGGCGTCACGGGTCAACGGCGGCGGCATGGGAACGCCGCCACCCGGGTCCGGTGGCTGTATATCGGTAACCGTGCCGATGTCGGAGATTGTCGCCGTTGCCTCGCCGGAAGCGCCGATCGGGGTCACGACGTTCAGAGCGATCTCGCGCGGAAGGCCGTCCGCCTCACCGACATAGAGACGCCCGGTGCCCTCGATCACAAGGTCTGCGACCTTCGCCACTCCGGGGGGTAGGACGAACGTGTAGCCGACACAACGGACACCGCCACAGTCCTTGCCGGCCGCCGGCTTCACATTGGTGCAGCCGGACAAGGCCGCCACGATGCTGTCGAACGACACGTTCACGGGGTCGTGGCCCGCCTCGACCGTACGCCAGCCGGCCTGCGGGTCGGTCCACTCCCACTGGCGCTCCTCGATCCGGATGATCCTGATCTCCTGCGCGCCGGTGGGCGTCGTGTACGTGCCCGAGACCTCGAAGGTCGTCCGGCTCTTGTATGTGCCCTGGAACGTGCCGGTGGCGAGCGTGGTGGCTCCCTGCTTCAGGTTCCCGCCGCCGGACACTCTGAAGCCGCCGGACTGAAGCAGCTTGTTGACACAGTCAGCGACCGGGTTCTGCTGACCCCAGCACAGCGGACATAGTACGGCGAGCGCGACCAGCGCCGAGGGTAGGCTCCACCGTCCGACCGATCCGCACGCCATGTGGTCGGCATTGGCTCCGCGCAACGACATCACACGTCATCCCCAGGTCGGCCCGGCGGCCGATGTCAGTCCGCCTCCCCGAAGACCTCGGCTGTGAAACCGAGCAACACGGTCCCCGGTTCGCGCCAGGCATCGGGGCGCAGACCTGCCTTAAGACACGTGTGAGCGAGGAAGGTCTCGCGATCCCAGTGGTGCTCCACCGGCACCTGCGGCAGCAATAACCCGCGCGCGGGGCCGCGTTCGACGACGAGGCCGTGAACACCGACCGTGACCTCGTCGGGGGGGATCGGCACGGGGTCGGTCATCACGGAGACCTCGAGCCGCAGGCCCTGGAGCTCGTCCCTCCTAACCGGGGCGAAGCGTGGATCACGCTGCGACGCGGCCTCGGCCATCTTGGCCACGGTATCCGCCAGCGGGGCCACGGCCGCCACCTGACCGATGCAGCCGCGCAGATCCCCGTCGCGCGTCTTGCATGTTACGAAAGCCGCCCCCGGGGCGCGCAACGCGGGGCTCAGGTCCTGGGGCAGAGCATAGCGCCTACGTTCGGCCGCGCTCGTGACAGCGTCCCGGGCGATCACGAGCAGGGCCCGGCGGTCCTCGTCGGAGAGCATCGGTTTCCCCCGATCTCGGGCAAGCGCCGCGTCCCGCGCGATAGCTACGCTAGGAACGCGAGAAACGACACGGGGCAGCGGACGCAGTCCTTGTTACTGCGCCAGTGGCAGCAAGGCGCCACGGCCACCTGCCAACAGTTCTGGTTCTTGACGTGCGCCGGGCACGCGTTCCTCATGTCCCCGCAATGCCTGACCGCAGTGCAGACGCAGGCGTATTCCCCAATGTGCTCGTAGGCGGCGAAGAGCAGCGCGTGAAGCTCGTCCTGCGGCGGCGACACGAACCGCACTCCGAGCGAGTAGCCGGCGGCCTGATCTGAGGGTGGCGCGACGTACGCCACCACGCCCTCCAGATCCGGCAGCGCCGGCGCGAACGTGGGCAACAGGGCTAGCCGCAGGTAGGTGCCGACCGGCAACTCTTCGTTGTGAGGCACCGACAACCCGCCCGCGCTGAGGTCGAGAGCGGGCGACGTGTGTGCCGGTCCGGCCTCACCGGCGCTCAGCGGGGACCACTCGACAGTCATGTCCGGCGTCAGACGGATATGCCGGCGCCTCACGCTTCCATCGGACACCATCGCACAAACCTCCGGGTACGTATGTTCCTCATCGTATGCGTACGTCCTCGTCCGCCCGGCGGATACCGCACGCAGGAAGCAGGGCGTGCCCGCCGGAACACGCCACTCGCGCAAGGCCCGCGAGAGCTTGACGCTTAGGAGGATGACGAGAACGTCCGACGTTCCGCCTAGCTCCCTGGACCGGCCCAGGGCACGCCCGCTGCACGCGACCCCGCTTGAGGTCAACGGACAGCGCTTCGTCCTGCTGCGGGATCCGCTCGGCCTGCTGCCTGAGGGGTTCGCCATCTCGGCCCCCCTCTATGGCGTACTGGCGTGCTGCGATGGCACCGAGACCCTCGCGGGCATCCAGGCCGGGCTCGTGTCGATGCTGGGGACGTTCGTCAGCCAGGACGAGGTGCAGTCGGCTGTCTCGGAGCTTCGCCGCCATGGGCTGATCGAGGGACCGGAGATCGCTCGCCTGGTCGAGGACAGGCTCCGAGCCTACCGGTCCGTGCCCAGACCCGCATCGCAGGCCGGGGCCGCCTACCCGTCCGACGCATCCGAGCTATCCCGGTACCTGGACACACTGCTCGATCGCGATCCGCCGGACCTTTCGCCTGAAGTGAGCGTGAGGTGCGTGGTCGCTCCGCACATCGACTTCGGGCGGGGAGGCGAAGTGTACGGCGAGGCCTACGCCCTTGCGCGCCGCCATCTCGCCCCCGACACCTTCATCGTCTTGGGCGTGTCCCACGTACCTTCGCGGCAGCCCTACATCCTGACCACCCAGCCGTTCGACACCCCGCTGGGCGTCGTAGACGTCGACGGCGAGATCGTCGACCGTCTGGCGGGAGTGCTGGGCGACGACGCGTTCACCGACGAGCTGCTCCATGTGCAGGAGCACTCGATCGAGTTCCAGGCGGTGTTCATCAAGCACCTGTTCCCGAATGCCAGAGCCGTGCCCATCCTCTGCTCGGAGGTCGGTGAGGACGACGGCGAGGGACCGCCGCAAGCAGGCGATCTGGCGCGCGAGATTCGCGCGGTCCTGGACCATCGGTCCGGTGCCGCCGCGCTGGTCGCCGCGGTGGATCTCTCGCATGTCGGCCCGGAGTTCGGACACGATGCGCCGGCCGACGACGGTGTGAAGGCGTGGGCGTCCGAGGTCGACCGTGCTGTCATGCGGTCGGCCCTCGCCGGGAACGCTCGCGGCGTTCTGGAGGCGTCGGCGCGCCGGAACGCGGCCGGCGAGGAGGCCAACGTCTGCGGCCAGGCCGCGCTTTATCTCGCCGCCCTGGCGGTGGCCCCGTGCATGGGTACAGTGCTGCGCCTCGCCCAGGCGCCGACGCCCGACGGCACCTCGGTGGTCGGCTTCGCCGCCGCCGCGATCTGGGCGCGGCCCGACTGAGGAGGCGACTATGCCGCCGGCTGTCTCGCTGGTCATCCTCAGCTACAACAAGCGGGCCTACACCGACGCGTGCCTCCGCTCGATGGCGACCTCGACGTACCGGCCCCTGGAGATCGTGTTGGTCGACAACGGGTCCACGGACGGCACTCGCGACGTGCTGCCCGACCTGGAGGGCGTGCTCGGCCAGGCGGAGGTAGCGCTGAAGGTCATCCTCAACGCCGCCAACGTCGGCGCGCCCGCGGGCCGGAACCAAGGCATGAGGGAGGCGGAAGGAGCCTACATCGGCTGGATCGACAACGATGTGGTCGTCAAGAGCGCAGACTGGCTCGAAAGCCTACGCAAGCGGCTCGACTTCGACCCGGGCCTCGGCATTGTGTCGCCCAAGCTGCTCTTCCCTCCCCCCGACGAGCGCATCGAGTTCGCCGGCTGCGCGGTGTCCCGCCGGGGCCGCGTGATGTACATCGGGCGTGGGCTGCCGAGCGACGACCCCGAGTCGAACATCGAGCGAGACGTGCAGTGCCTCATCTCCGCATGTGTGCTGCTGCCCCGATCGGTCGTGGACGAGGCGGGAGAGATGGACGAGGCGTACTTCCCGGTTCAGTACGAGGACATCGACTACTGCTACCGTCTGAGATCGCTAGGCTACCGGTGCCGCATCGTGCCGTCGGTCGAGATGCACCATTACGAGCACGTCACGACGGACGGCTCGTCGGACATCAAGTTCCTCGAGGTTTCGACCAGGAACGGGATGCTGTTCAGGCGGCGCTGGCGACACGTCTTCGAGAACGAGGACGGGCCCGACGACGACGTCTGGCGCTGGGAAGCAATCGAGCGGCCGAGGATCGATGAGGGCGACTAGGCCGGGTTGAACGCGAACGTCCCGATCACATACTCCACGAGGGCGAACTCGCGCCTGACCTCCGGCACGGCGTAGAGCTGTGCCAGAACGCAGTAAGACCACAGCGCCACCCAATGGGCCGCGCCCACCTCCCAGTAGTAGACGTATTCATCGCCCTTCGCGCTCACGCCTCGGTCGCTGTACCGCGCGATGCCGTGGCCGTGCGACTCGACATACGTGGCGCCGGGGTGTGAGGTGGCGGATGCACGCACAACTGCCCGTGCATCGGTCTCTTCGGAGCCCGCATCCGCCTCCAGCAAGGTGAAGCGCACGTCGCCCGGTCCGGGCGGGTCGGCTTGCAGCCAGAAGGTCTCCCCGTCCTCGCCCTCGGACACGGTCCAGCCCCAAGGGAGGGCCATTCGAAAGCGCCCGTGAGGGTCGAGGTACCACGTTGCGTTTGATGCCGGGTGGCTGCTCATCCCGCCTCCTACTCCACGCGCCACGGCTCGAATGCGGCCAACCGCGCCCGCTCCATCGCCGACGGCCGGCCGATTAGTGTAACCAGCGTCCAGTCGATGTCGTCGTAGTCTCGGTCCACTCGGCCCACCCCCGGCGCCAGGCCGGCGTAGGTGTGCCAGACGCCACCGGCGAGCTCGCCCAGCTCCCCCACGCATCCTCGCAGACGCTCGTCCGCGAAGACGATGCGCCCCGGGCCGTAGGGCCCCAGCGCGATCGAGTACTGCGCGGTGCCCAGCCTAACCGCGCACGCACCGCTCGCAGCCGACAGCGACGGACCGCCCGCGACCTCGAGGCTGCCAACGACCGACAGCGCGCGCCACCGGCCAGCTTCATCCCACGCAACCAGCAAGGGCGCACGCGCCGGAAGCTCGGCGGCGCACCGACCGATAGGTGTGTCGAAGGTCAGCCTCGCCGGCCCGCTGCCTATGTTCGCGACGACGATGGCGCGACCGCCCTCCCACAACGGCGTCTCAAAGGCCACCACGTCGGCGCCCTCGCCATCGATGCCCACGAGCAGCCCCCGGACACCCAGCAACCCAGCGCATTCCTCATACGCGGGCGAGAGCTCCCGGCTCGTCTGGGTCAGCTCGGCGGCTGAGTTAAGGTAGACTACGCTCCCCTCCCCCACTCGGTTACGCACGAGCAGCGGATTGCCGGAGGGGTACGCACTAAGCAGCTCGCCCCCGGCGACCTCCAGCGTGTGCACCTCCGTCGCCGGCCCGAGGTCGGTGACGATGGCGGCAGACTCGATGAGCCCGTTGGGATCAGGCCCGGCGCGCAACACTCGCACGCCCGCCAGCCGTTTCAGATCGCCCTGCCGGGTGCGCTTCCTCGTCTCATCCCACGACAGGTCGGCGGATAGGTAGAGCCTCCCGCCGGCTCGCACGAAACGCTCGACGTCCGCAAGCGCGGAATCGCCGCAGCAGAACGGCGCCGGCCACCAGAGCACCTCGGTCTCGCTCGGTATGTTCGCGGTGTCCGTGTCCGGGAGGACGTTGAAGGGCACGCGAGCCCGCAGAAGACCCTCGAACGCGCGCTGTGCGGCCAGGTATGCCCTGTCGCCCCCGGCACCCAGACGGTGGCAGTCCGGCAGCAGCACTGTCACATCGGGCGGCTCGTATCGTGGGGTGACATGCCGAGAGAGGAGCCCAAGGTTGCGGTAGGTGTAGGCGACCGGCTTAGGGGTCCCGTCGTTCGGGTGGAACACGCCCCAGGGGAACACCCACTCGTCCGCGTCGCGCAGGCACCAGTTCTGGAACTTCGAGACACCCATCCCCAGGCCGACGTGGATGAGCCCCGCGAAGAGCTCCCGCTGCTGCTCCTCGGTGCGGGCGACGTGGTAGCCCACCGCCCCGTTCTCGATGCTCCACGCCGGGTGCGTCTTGACTCCGAACTCGCCGATGTTGAGGCCCCGGCCTCGCGCGCGGCTGTCCTCACAGGCGAGCGAGAGCGTGAGGGCCCGCAAGTCCTGGTCCGGCTCGGACCCGAAGAAGCCGATGTTCGCCACATCGAGCGGCTCGATCGTCTCAGGCACATCGACTCCGGCGGTGGGGTTCTGGTAGTACTCGCAGGTGATGGGCTGTCCCCCGCCCTCCGCTCGTAGCGCCCCCGCGCACGCTTCGAGCCAGCGCTTCGTCTCTGCGGGACCGAAGGTGGCCGCGTCGTGGGCCCGAGCTGAGTCCCAGGGGTCGCCGGACGGCAGCGGGAACGGAATCCCATCCACCGGCCACTCGAGACCCGCGCCCCACGCCTGCGCAAGTCCCTCGGCGCTGCCGTAGCGGCCGAGCAGCCACGCACGGAATCGCTCCGCGAGCCCATCCTCTGGCTCAGCGTTTGACCTCAGATCCCCGTTGATGTAGTGGATCAGCCAGGGCGCGCCGCGATAGTGAGCCGCCACCTGGCGAAGGTAGGCGCACTGCATGTCGAGCGTGGTCTGCGGCACCCAAGTGTCCGCTCCGATCAGCCACCCGGCCATGTATAGCAGGTTGTGCTCCTGCGCCAGGTCGACGAGGCCGTCGATCTGCCGCAGCGTGTGGTCGGGCATCGCGTCGGTCGTCACCGAGACCTGCAGGTTCTCGTAGACATCGAGCGCGAAGTCGCGCGAGAGTCGCATGTCGCTCTCCCACGCGAGCGGGCCCTTTGACGCGCTGTACAGCACGTTCGCGTAGTTGTCCGACCCGAGTAGCACCCGGGGCCTGCCGTCAACCCGGAAGGCGTTGTCGCGGAACTCGACGCGCGGAGTCGACGGCCAGTCGTACACCGGAACGATCACGTAGGCGCCCTCGGCTGAGTCGATGAGCTTGCCCCCGTCGTCCCGCAGTTCCACGGTCAGCCGGTGCATCCCCCTACCCTCCGCCGCGCCGAGCGAGAGCTTAACCGCCGCCTCGCCCTTCGGGGCCAGCTCGACCAAAGGCTCTTGCCGTTGCTCGCCGTCCCGCAGCACCACCTGTGCCCTTTGCTGGCGCCCGCTTACGTTGCGCACGCGCACGATGACCCGGGGTTGCTCACCGGGACGGTACGTGTCCTCTTCGCAGCGGATCGGACGAAGGAAGAGGCCGCCCCGCAGCCGCTCGACGCAGGCCGCGATCAGGTCGGACGCCGTCTGCTCCCCGAGCAGATCCCGCAGGTCACTCTCCAGTCCGCAGTATGCCCACGCAGACCCCGCGTACGGGCCGGCGTAGTGGTACAGCATCGCCATCGCCGGTCCTGTCTGACGGCCGTAGCGGTCGGAAGTCGTAAGGATCGGCACCCAGCGGGCGTTGTCGCCGCCGGTGAAGCCTACAGCGGCCCAGCCCCCCAGCGGCTCGGCCCGCGACACGTCCACCCCCGGGCCCCACGGCGCAACGGACCGCACGGCGGCGGCCCCTCGCAGCGGGAACGACGGATCGAACAGCCCCATTTGCTCCGGCCGACACTGGAGCCCATCGCCTGGGATGCCGTCGGACGTTGTCATGACGACCTTCTCAGTCCACGGCGCAAGCTGAAGCTCGCTGAACTCGGCCGTCCCGCTGCCGAGGTACGTTCCGAGGTAGAGATACCGCTTCGTGGCGGCCGGGCTCGGCTGGAACACGCGCGACCGCACCTGCCAGTCCCAGTTCCCGCGCGTCTGCAGGCTGTCGAACCACTGCACGATCTTGCCCTGGTCATCGAATTCGTAGATGGCCGCGTACGCATAGCCGGGCGACGTGATGTCCTGCGTGCGGACGCGCGCGCGCAGGATGTACGTCTTCGCTGGGTCCAAAGTGACCCCCAGCGCGAGCTGGCCGCCCTGCCCGTCGGTGATCATCCGAAGCCCCGCACGGCCGTCCAGCTCGGCTGTCTCCACCGGCACCGGGCCACGGCGTTCCCACGTGATGTCCTGGACCAGAGGGAGGGTGTTCCGCTGCCGTAGAGCTTCGTCAGAGCGTTCGTTCGCTACGCGCTCCGCGCACGACCGCCACCGGCCCTGACCGTCGCGCTCCATGAGATCGCGGAAGGCGTATCCGCCGAGAGACAGGAACGTGCCTCCGGCCCGCAGATAGTCACGGAACACGTCGCGGGCCTCGAACGGGAAGCGCGAGCCGTAGGGCAGCACGATCGCGCTGTAGCGCTCCGTCGTGAGGGCGGCCGGATCGCCGAGCGTGTCGGCGTCCACGAACTCCCAAGCGATCCCGTGGGTGGTGAGCCCCTGCCCAATGAACTGTGGGCTCGTATGAGCCCACGCTGGGTCGAAGCCCGGATCGGAGAAGACGCCGACCATTGGCTGCGCGGGCGCCTGGGCGGCAAGCGTGAGCGAGCACAGGACTGCTGGCAGGGCGGACAAGCCGGACCCCCTCGCGGCGCACCGAGCTACTCGCCCATCAGGTGATCCATGACCTTCCGGAAGAACCCCTTGGGCTGGGCGGCGCCGCCGTTATCGCGTTCCCCCCGAAGCTCCGCCAGCCTGCGCAGCAGTTCCTTCTCCTCATCCGTGAGATCGGTCGGGGTAGTGACGCGCACGAAGACGTGCATGTCGCCCCGCCTGCGGGGATCGCGGAGCGACGGGACGCCCATGCCGCGTGCGCGGAAGTGCTCCCCGGCTTGTGTGCCGGCGGGGATCTCGATCTGCGCCGTCTCGCCGTTCAGGCCATCGACGTGTAGCGTTTGCCCAAGGGCCGCCTGAGCAAAAGTGAGTGGTACCTCGGTCGCCAGCTCGGTGCCGCGACGCTCGAACCGCGCGTCCTCTCTGACATGGACGACGACGTACAGATCGCCCGGTGGCGCGCCCCGTCGGCCGGCCTCGCCCTGGCCGCGGAGCCGAAGGCGGCTCCCGTCCTCCACGCCGGCCGGCACTTCTATGCTGAGGGTGACGTCCTCGACACTCCGCCCTTCGGCGCCGCAGGCTCGGCACGGGTTGCCCGGTACGCGGCCTGAGCCCCGGCAGGTGGGGCACGTGGTGGTTGAGGAGAACGTCCCGAAGAAGGTGGTCTGGTTGCGGACGAGTCGACCGGCGCCGCCGCATTGCTGGCACGGCCCGTAGGTGCTGTCCCCCGCCGCTCCGGTCCCGTTGCACGCCTCGCAGTACTCGAGCTTCTTCACGCTCACCTTGTGGCTCGCGCCCTTGAGAACGTCCTTGAGCTCTATCTCGAGGTCGTAGCGCAGGTCGGCCCCCCGCTCGACCTCCTGCCGGCCGAACCCACCACCAAAGAACGTAGCGATCAGGTCCTCGAGGTCACGGGCGATCCCGAAGCCCCCTGCGCCGGTCCAGTCGGCTTGCAGACCCTCGTGGCCGAAGCGGTCGTAGCGCGCGCGTCGGTCAGGGTCGCCGAGGACGGTGTAGGCCTCAGATAGATCCTTGAACTTCTCCTCGGCCTCGGGCTCGGGGTTCACATCGGGGTGGTACTGCCTCGCCAGCCGCTTGTACGTCTTCTTGATCTCATCTTGCGACGCACCGCGGTCGACGCCGAGTACTCCATAGTAGTCTGGCTTACCCGCCACTGGCCTCGACCGGCCTACTCCAGCTCATCGTCGAGATCCTCGTCCGAGAGGTCGCCTTCGGGGATCTCGGCGCCAAGCGCCACGTCAGAGAAGATGTCAAGGTCCTCAGCATCGAGCGTGTCGGTCGTGCCGGATACGACCGGCTCCTCGATGTGTATCTCATCGGGGTTCACGAGCACCTCGGAGTGCGCGATCTCGGACACCGCGATGGTGACCGGGTTCCTGGACCTGGTCTCAACTACGGGCACGGCGCCGGCGCGTAGCTGCTGAGCGCGCTTCGCGACCGCGACCACGAGGGTGTACTTAGACCCGGCCTTCTCCACGAGCAAGTCAAGGTGTTTGTCACGCAATGAACGTGCACCTCCGGATGCTGCCTGTGACCAGACCCCTAAGCGTATCGGATCGCCGCCGCGCCGGTCAAGCGCGTTGACCCTGGCGACGCGCGGATGCTATGATCGCGGCGCACTGGACGGGTGCCGAAGTGGCGGAATCGGCAGACGCGGCGGACTCAAAATCCGTTGAGGGCAACCTCGTGTGGGTTCAAGTCCCACCTTCGGCACCAGTGGGCTCTCGCGTTGAGGGCGACCGCCGGTCGCCCCTACGGTGGTTGTCGGGGTTCTCCGTGTCGGCGGCCTATTGGGACGGGTTGCCGCGGATGTACCCGCGGATCCTCAGGAGGTCGTCGTCGCCCCGAATCACGTGGTCATAGAAGCTCCGCTGCCACACGGAGGTCTGGTCGCTGCTCGTTGCCTGACGCACTCGACGCGTCACAGCCGACTTGAACCCCGCCACGAGCGATGACAGGGACCGCGGAGCCGGCCCGGACCGTAGGGGCGACCGGCGGTCGCCCTGGGGGCAGTCGTCCTGAGAGCGTCCCGCTGGGCGACCGCCGGTCGCCCTCACGATGAATACGATGGCGTGTAGGTGGTTTGGCATGGCCACGAACTCGTCGAGGACGATCTCTTGTCTGATGCGGCACGAATCGACCCATTCCTCAGCGACGACCGCACCCAGCTCGGACAGCTTCACCTGGTCGCCCTCGACTATCCCGAGAACCGGCCGACGCTCGGCTCAGCAGATGGTGACGAAGTAGGCGGCCACGGACGCGTAGCTGAAACCCGGAAGCCTGACAGACTTGCGCAGCCATCGTTCTACATGACCCTCGTGATCTGCCACAGCAAGACCCTCCGGCTGGTCGGTGCTATCGGACGACACTCCGCGAGCCTTCGCGGGACCGCCCCTGCCCCCCCCCGCAAGAACTCCCCGTCCCCGCGTGGAATCCTCCGCCTGAGCTGCATCTTCTCCTTCGGTGAGGGCAAGCGTGAGGCCTGACGACTCTGAGCTGGTGATCGCGACCCGCGAGGGCGACCGCGATGCGTTCGCTGACCTGTTGCGGCGGTACCGCGACGCGGCCTTTGGCGTGGCCTACCACCGCACCGGCGAGGCGGCCACCGCCGAAGACCTGACCCAGGACGCCTTCGTGCAGGCGTACCTTCGGCTCGGAGAGTTGAGGGACCCAGGTAGGTTCGCGCCGTGGCTCTTCGCGATCACTCGGAACCTCTGCAACCAGCATCAGCGTTCTAGGAACCACGAGACGGAGGGCCCGGTGCCCGAGACCGCGGTCGACGGCCTCGAGCGTCAGGCCGCGACTCGCGACCTGGTGCGACGTGCGCTGGCCGGCCTGCCGCCCGACAACGGCCTCGCCATCACCCTGTTCTACATCGACGGCTACAGCTATGGCGAGATCTCGTCCTTCCTGGGCGTGCCCACCACCACGCTCAAGGGCCGGATCGAGCGCGGTCGTCGGCAGTTGCGGGAGGAGATGGTTGCGATGCTGAAGGAGCACCTCGACGAACAGAAGCCCGGCGCCGACCTGGACGAGATGGTCATCGAGCGCCTCTCGACCGCGGACATCTGGGCGCTACCGCGCGACGCGCAGCGGGAGCGCTTGCGTCAAGGGTTCGTGTACCTCGACGGCGAGCTCGCGATGTGCTGGTTCGCCGGCGACGGCGGCTGCACCGCTTCAGCCGAGCCCAGACGCTCTCGCCCGAGCTGGTCATCCAAGACCAACCCATCGACACCTCGATGACCGTAGCGCCGGCCGAGCCCGACCCCGCCGCATGGGCACCGCACGAGGTGACGGCCGCCGACCTACAAGACCTGTCGGGTCCGGGGCGCGATGATCTTGTGGACCACAAGCTGCGGGTGAGCACGCTCCCGCTGCTCGGGGGCGGGCTCGCGGCCGCTTCTCTTATCGGCGGCGAGCCGGGTTCGTCTTGCGGCACTCCCGGCGACGAGGGCCGCTTCCTGAACGTCGGCGAAGGCCTGCTCCACGTGTTCCGGTGGTGGTGGCCGGAGTCGCTCTACTTCGTCTTCGGTGAGGCGGAGGTCTCGCCGCCGGGCCTCCGCGTCAAGGACGCGGTGATCAGGCTTCAGGCTGTGGCCTTGAGCTGACTCTACTCGACTACCGTCACCTTGATCGTGATCGCCTCGCTGCAGCGGACCCCGTCCATTACCCAGAAGCGGTACTCCTCGGTGCCGGGCTTGTCCGGGGCCTTCCGGTGCAGGACCGGCGACTGCGTCAGATCCGCTGCCAGCCACTGGCCCTGCACGTTCCATCGGTAGTAGAGAGGCTGGCCCTCAGGGTCATTGCTCTTTGAGCCGTCGACGTCGAACTCCTCGCCGCACTTGACGGTGATCTCCGTCGGCGCCACCGCCACAGGCTGCTTGTTCACTTCCTTGATGGCCTCGGGGACCGGCCTGCGGACGATCGGCGTCTCCCCCGCCGACGGCTGCAGGCTGGTGCGGATCTGGTACACGCCGCAGGCCTGATGCCCTGAGAGGAACTGCTCGTTGAACTCGGTCAGGTCCATCGCGTGGAACTCCGTCTGGGTACCGGAGACGATCTTCAGCAGCAGCAGTCCCTCCACGGTCCACACGTTCGGGGTGAAGGCCGTGTCAGTCTTCGCGCCGCCGAACGGGTTCCAGACCGAGATCGAGCCATCTACCTCGTCCGTGGCCGGATCGTCCCAGTCCTCATCCGTCTCGCCGGGGAACGTGAAGCGACCCTCGCCGTCGGTGTGCCCAGCGAACTTGGGCCGGTCGGGGAAGTACTTCGCCCCCGCATCTTGTACTGGCGCCTGGACGACGTGGTAGACATAGACCGCGGCGCCCTTCAGGGGTCGGTCGCTCGCATCGGTGATGACGAGCCAGTTGGCGCGGGAGGGGATCAGGCGGCCCTGGGTGCCCCAGAACCTATCCTGGCGGTAGCCCTTGTAGTACACGATGTGCCCGGCCTGCGACGGGTGCAGCCACAGATGGCAGTAGTCCATCAGAGAGGTGTAGGCGACCCAGCAAGGCGTCGAGGTTGCGGGCGAGGCGGGCAGGATCTGGTCGCCGGTCACGATCGGGAGCAATGGGGTGCCCGCGTAGGGCCGGCCCTCGTCATCCGTGAGCAGGACGTTCGATGCGGACAGCGGATAGCCGTAGAGGTCCGGTTGGCTGAGGATGCAGTGGCCGAACTCGTGGATGATCGCCGAGTCGACGGCCATCAGGTCCACCGGCTCGTCCACGGGGAACCCGCCGTCGAAGTACGCCGACGCGTCGTTGTAGGGCTCCTTCCCCGTGTCTTCCAGCTTGATCGGGAACGCCCCATCGACGCGGAATGCCTCCTCGACCCCGTACGGGCCCGTCGTCGGCCACACCGCTTCCCGCAGCATCACGTCCATCCGCAGCTTCTGTGCGCGCCACCAGTCGTAGAAGCTGAGCGACCCGACGTGGTTGATGCGGCGCTCGGAAAGGCACGCGTCGAGCATCTTCGGGTTGTAACCACACTCGATGGGCCGTGCGTCGGTGCGCTCGATGACCTCGTTGTTGGCCTCGCAGAACTCGTCGACGTGATCGCCCGGGTCGAGGCGCACGCGCATCCACATTGGCTTTGCGGGGTACTCGAACTGCAGCTCCACTGCCGCCTCCTCGCCCGGCGCGAGCGCCTTGTCGACCTTGCCGGTCAGCGTCTCCACGGAGCCGATGCGAGGATCGAACCGGTAGCTGTCCTCTGCGGCGACGGGTATCAGATCGAGCCGCACCTCAGCCCCCTCCGGCGTCGGCTTGAGCCCGAAGCTCCCCATACGGACGCGCGCCGTCACGATCTCACCCGGGGCCGGGCGGTCCTTGAGGGCATCGGCCCGGTATCGCGGCAGGAGCTCGGTGCAGATCAGGCCGAGATCGGGCTTGTCGGCCGAGACCACCTCGAACCCATGCCGGGCGCGCATCCCCCTGAAGACCGCCTCGACCACGCATCGGCCGGGCTTGTGAGCCTTGATCCTCCCGTTCTTGTCGACGGTGGCCACGCTCTCGTCGGTGGTTGACCACGTGATGAACGGCTTGGCATCGAAGTCGGCCCACTGCCCGTAGCGGACCGCGTAGTCGGTGACAGGCTCCCAGACGCCCTCTCGGCGCGCCTTCAGGCCGAACTGCTTCTCGTAGCCGGCGACCGCGCGCTTGTCGGACGGGACCCTGAGCGGCTCGCTGTCCACCTCAATGGCGTCGTATGGGGCCGTTCGGAAGTAGTCGCGGTACACGACCGCCGTCTGGCCGCCTCCGCCCTCGGTGTTGAGCTCATATCGCAGGATGAGCTCGTCAAGGTCGGCGTCCGAGGACGCGCCCCCGATCCAGAGGCGCTTGTCGTCCATCTTCTCGGGGTCGAGGAACGTGCAGCCGCCGGCGACAGGGCCGTCCTCCGCCACCCTATCGATCCACAACGGGAGACCGGTTGGCTGCTCCTTGCGCGAGAACCACGTTACCACGACTTGGTGCCACTCGCCGGCCTTCCACGTGGACACGTCCGCCCTGGCGACCGTCACCCTCTCCGGCGAAGCCATGACGTATCGGAGCAGGCCTTGGTCGGACTTGACGACGGCAAGCCCGTTGCCCCTGGGGTCGCCGATTCGCAGGAGGCGGTGCTCCTGACCGTCGTTGCCGTCCCAATGCGGCCTGATCCAAAAACCGATGTAGCCCTGGTCGCGCCGCAGTCCGGGCCACTCGATGGGCACCGCGTCGGTGAGCGCCACGCCCTTGCCGTTCGTGCCGTCGACCTCGGGCAGCGGGCACGCGGTCGCGTCCTTCACCGCGTCCGCGATGGTGGTGTCCGTGAACGGTGCCAGGCGGATGTCAGCCGCGCGCGACGTGCCTATCAGAACGAGACAGAGCAGCGCGAAGCTGGCGGCAAGGTGACGGCGCGATGTCATGGTCATCTCCTCCGAGCGTTAGCCGGACTACCGAGCTTGGTTCGGAGGCGTTCGCTCCGGCGCCACGGCGCACCTTGCGCTCGGAGGGACAGACGCCCGAGTACGGGAATCTGTTGTCGGCCGCAGCAGCGAGAGGAGCACCGACATGCCAGGTTCAGTCACCGCGCGAGACAGGGACATCGTCCGCAGGCTCGCGGGCGAGATCGCGGAGATCGCCGCACTGCCTATCCACACTCAGAAGGCGGAGATGTGGCGCAGCCTCAACGATCTTCGCCCCGTGCGGCCGATGGTCTGGGTGAACGAGATCCCCTGGCACGAGATGAACGTCGACGGTGAACTCACCCCGCAGGCCGCGGATGCCTTCTGGCGGAGCATTGAGGCGGGCATGCGGATGACGCTCTATCTCTGGCGGCACATGCCTGTGGACATGATCGTCGAGCCACGGTGGTACTCGCCTCTCGTGATACAGGACACCGGTTTCGGGATCGATGAGAACGTCCGCATCGTCCGCACCGACGACGCCAGCGACATCGTCTCGCGGGAGTTCCACCGGCAGATCAACGACGAGCGCGACCTCGAGAAGATCAAGAACCCTGTGCTCTCACACGACAGGGACGGCAGCGAGCGCTACCACCGGTGGATGTCCAACGCGTTTGGTGACGTCCTGCCTGTGGAGAAGGTCGGTGTGGTCCATCGCTGGTTCGCTCCCTGGGACGAGCTGATCCGCTGGTGGACCGTCCAGGCCGCGATGGAGGACCTGATCCTCCGGCCCGAGCTCGTCCACGCGGCGATGGACCGGCTCGTGAATGCCTACATTGCCCGGCTCGACCAGTGGGAGAAGCTCAACGTGCTCTCCTTCACGGAGGGCAACTTCCGGGTCGGCTCGGGCGGGCTCGCCTACACGAGCGAGCTGCCCGCTGCGGGCTTTGATCCCACCCGCGTCCGCACGCGCGACCAGTGGGGCTGCGCGACCGCGCAGATCTTCTCTGACGTCTCGCCGGCGATGCACATGGAGTTCGCTCTGAAGTACGAGCTGCGCTGGCTCGAGCGCTTCGGGATGAACTACTACGGCTGCTGCGAGCCCCTCCACACGAAGATCGACGTGCTCCGCGCGATCCCCAACCTTCGCAAGGTCTCGGTGAGCCCGCGCTGCGATGTCGAGAAGATGGTCGAGGGCATTGGGGGCAAGTACGTTCTGTCGATTAAGCCGAACCCGGCGATCCTCGCGACCGACCGGTTCAACGAGGACCTGGCGCGCCAGGAGCTCCGCGCGGCTCTCGACCCGGCCCGTGGGTGCTCGGTCGAGGTCATCATGAAGGACATCAGCACCGTCCGCTACGACCCCCGCCGGCTCTGGCGCTGGTGCGAGATCGCGATGGAGGTGGTCAGGGAGTACGGGTAGATGGTCGGGGAGGGGCGACGCCGCAGGCTGAAGCCCGCGCTTCGTACACGGCGGCATCGTGCAGCAGCGGGCTTCAGCCCGCTGTCCTGGCAGAGCCCGCCGACCCCGAACGGCGACACCCACCCCCTTTGCCTCTCCAGGCCCGACGTGGTACCATTCACGTTGCACTGCGCGGCAAGGCGGCGTGAACAGCCGTCGGCCCCGTATCGTAGGTTGTACGGGGTGGCGTCCGCGTCACTGCGTGCCGCGCGACACCGGTGTAGGAGTGGAGCGTGTGATGAGCCGTAGTACCGTACGCTGGGCGGCGCTATCTGCGGTTCTGGCGATAGCGGCAGCGACGCCGAGTCAGGTAGCAACCGGTCAGAGCCTTCGAACACAACGCGACAGTGTCTACGCCAAGATCAAGGAGTTCCGCGCCAAGAAGAGCGAGTCGGCGGAGAAAGCCGCCGACTACCGCAGCGATCTTCGCCGGTGCCAGGCCAGGCTCCGGCAAGCCCAAGACGAGTTGGACGCAGCCAAGAAGAGAGAGCTCGACACCCGCAACGCGATCGTCGCGGCGTCCCGCGCCGCGTCGGAGGCGGCAGCGGAGCTGAAGCGCGCCCAGGCCCGCTATGGCGAGCGACTTGTGGCGATGGAGAAGGCCGGGCCCGGTGACTACCTCCAGGTGGTGATGGGCGCGGGCGACTTCGCCGAGCTGGCGGGACAGTCGTACCTTTACAACGCCGTGGTCGAAGCGGACGCCGAGCTCCTCCGCGCCATCGAGCAGCGCCGCACCGAAGCCGAGCGCAGACAGGTCGAGCTTGAGCGTCAGAAGAGGCGAGTGCAGGAAGAGGCCGCGCGCATCGACGCGGCCAAGAAGGTCATCGCCGCGGAGACGGCCCGCGCCGAGGAGCTGACCCGTAAGGCACAAGCCGCCGTAGACGAGATCGAGCGACAGCTCGATGAGCTGGAAGCGCAGTCGCAGGCACTGACTTACGCGATCAAGGCCATGACCTCCGGCGGAAAGGGGTACTCCGGCAAGTGGACCGGCCCCTGGGCTAGGCCGGCGAGCGGTCCCATAACCTCCGGCTTCGGGATGCGAATGCACCCGATCATCCGAAGCGTCAGGATGCACACCGGCATCGACATCTCCGCGGGGTACGGTTCCGCGGTGTGCGCCGCCGGGTCCGGGAAGGTCATCTCAACCGGCTGGCAGGGCGGCTACGGGAACACGATCATCGTGGACCACGGGGGCGGCCGCACCACACTCTACGCCCATCTATCGTCCATCCAGTGCGCTGTAGGACAGGTTGTGAGCTCGGGTCAGCGCATCGGCAGCGTCGGCTCCACAGGCCTCAGCACAGGGCCCCATCTGCATTGGGAGGTGCGCATCGGCGGGTCCCCGGTGAACCCGCTCGGAGGGTAGCGTGCCGGTCTCGCGCACAAACAGAGAGCCCTTTCCCCGGCCCGGGGAAAGGGCTCTTGTCGTTTCCGGTGTAAATGCTCCCATGGATCGCCGAGGCGTCCGGCCGCGTGCTCGCCGATCGGGGTGCGGAATGCGCGCTGGGATAGCGTCGCTTGTGGCTCTTGCCGTGCTGGCGTCGGTCGCCGGCGCCCAGCCTTCTCTGCGCGCTGCCATCACCGACGTGGGCGGGGCGAAGCCGGGGCTCTTCCCCAACCACCTCGCTGCGCTGGCTGCGGTCCCCAAGGGCGAGCAGTGGATGGTCAGCATCGATGTCCTGCTCGCGGATGCCGAACAGACCATCGACAGTGCGCTCGCGGCGCTCGACCTGCAGCTACAGACGAAGTGCGAGCGGCTGCCCAGGGGCAAGCAGGGCTTCCTGGAGGCTCTGCTGGCCGAGCTCAGGAATGAGTCTGACGAGTCCGTGCGCCCTCACGCGGAGGGCTACGTCGCGGCCGCGCTGCTTGCGGGGGGGCGTCAGCTCGACAACCTGGGACCGCAGGCTCGCGAGGTGGCCGACGCGATCCTTGCTTGGTTCGACAGCGACCCGATCCGTCCGTACCCGCCGGGCTTCTACTGGTGGAGCGACGAGCTCAGGAACGTCTACAGGCAGGACGCCGTCGCGCAGGCGCCGCTCGTGGTGTGGCGAGGGCAAACGCCGGTGGTCGCGGCTCTAGGCGACGGACCGGGCGAGCAGTTCAGGGTCGCGAAGGCCCTGACCGACGCTATCTACCGCAGCAAGGGGCTCCAGGCCGAGTACGGTCTGCTTCTCGACTACTACGCAGCGATCTACGGACCCGTCCCGGCGCTGAGCGCGCGCGACACCAAGGATGTGCCGGATCTGGCGACCCTGAACCAGTTGCCGCGGTGCATGGAGGTCCACCAGAGCTCCGGCGGCCACACCGTTGAGTGGCAGCTCCTCCCGCGGCTCTTCACCCGCGAGCCCGGACTGGTGCTGCGGCTGCGAGGGATCGTGAATGGGTCCGGCGCCCCCCTGGCCATGCCCGCTTGCGTCGAGGCCGTGCGGTCGGGCACGGCCACGCTCACGCCGCGCGAGGATGCGGGGTACTTCGACTTCGAGCAGAGGGCGCTCGAGCCGCTGCTACACTTCGGAGACATCGCCGAGGGCAAATGCCTCGGAGTCGCCCCGTCCTACGAGTCGAGGCTTCTCTCACGCTTCGGCCGCGAGATCAGCACGCAGAAGCCGACCAAGGTACGCAGACCGGGCGTCCGCGTGGGAGCGGCCACGACCGGCCGGGGTGGCTTCGCTGTCGAACCACTGCCCACGGTCTATATCCGTCAAGCCCGCGCGGTGCGCGTCCTCAGGAGCCGGCTGGCGACCGTCATCGGCCGCAAAACGCTCGGGTTCGTGAAGGGACGGCACGAGGACGGCTCTGAGTCTGCTAGGAGCATCGCCACCGACCTGGACGCCGTCGAGAACCGACTCGTTGGGTGCTATGTCCTGTCGTGCGAGGATCTGTCGCTCCAGCCCGACCCCAAAGCGGACGACAATCGGTCGGCGGACGAGCTGGCGCGATGCAAGGAGGCGGCCCTATCCTGGCTGGAAGGGCTCGCCGGCGACCCGTACCTCGCGCGCGACGTTCGCTTCATCGTGCCGGAGTTCGTGGGGGTCGACCGCAAGGCGCGCTACTGGGCCAGGATCGGAGTCCGCCTGGTGAAGCTGGAGATCGTCGGCACCGACTCGAGCTTCGAGCCTGTCCGGGCGTGGATGAGCATCGACAGCTACCTGGAGGGCATCAGGCCCGGGGATATCGTCGACACCCGCGAGTTCAGGCGTCGGTTGGACGAGAAGCCGGGGCTCAAGGCCGCCCGCCGCGTTGTGGGGTGGGAAGGCGGGGCATCGTGGCTCAGGACCATGCTGCGTTGGTCCTGCGCCCTGGTCGCGATCGGTGTGCTCGCACTCATCGCCGCGGCGGTCGCTCTGCGACTCAGGCGCCAGCCACCTCCCGCACCCAGTACGCAGTACGCCGTCAGGCGGGCGCAGGGGAGGCCCAGCAGGCGCGCCGGGCGCTAGGGCCCATCAGAACGGGAGTTGCGCCAGCGCGTCGCGGAGCGGGCCGTGGTCCCCGAAGTCGGTCAGCTTCCATTGACCCGCCGTTCGCTCCCAGGTGTGCGTCTCTTTCCCGATCGCTTGCTTATCACCGAGGTTGTAGACGCGCCCCACGATGCGTAGGCTGCCGGTGGCCTCGAACGTGCGCTCCACCTCGACCACCGCGCGACCGCCGCGCACCTTGGCCCCCATGATGGTTGTGCGCGAGGACAGCTTCACGGTATTGGGTACGGTCTTGAGGAGCGTGGCCAGCGGCGCGAGCTTCGCGACGTCCTGCGCCGCCTGGCCGCCCAGGTGCTGGCTCAGTCCGTCTACGTCGATGGCGCCGACCGCAGCGTCCATCGCCGTGTACTCGGTCTTCAGCTTGTCCTTCACCGAGTTGGGGTACACGACCAGGAGCCCGAACGCGATGCCGCCGCCGATCAGGACCACTGCGGCCACTATGGCCCCGAGCCACAGCGGGACGCCGCGCTTCTTGGGTTCCTCCATCACTCGCCTCCTGAGCCCGCCGCTCACATGTCGCCGCGGCGCACTACCTTCACCTTGAGCTCCACCGTGCCCCCGCGCCCGGACTGGGGATCGTATCTGTAGACCGAGACCGGCAACATTGTGTTGGGCTCCGTCTCATCGATCACCTTCAGCATCTCGTCGGGGCTCGTGATGTCGTGCCCGCCCATCTTCAGCAGGACGTCGCCCTCCTGCATCCCGGCGGCCGCTGCCGATCCACCCTCAACCAAGCCCTGCACCTGGCACGGGTAGCCGTCCGGGGCTCTGGTGAGCATCAGCCACCTGCGACTCGGACTGCCGATCTGCACGCCGATGTCGTTGGCGCTCAGAAGCGCCTTCTTCGTGCGGGCGAGCTTCTCCGAGGCGATCGCGAAGCCGACCCCGGCCGATGCGCCGGAAGGGCTCGTGATCATGGTGTTCATGCCTATGACGCGCCCCGCCAGGTCGATGAGCGGGCCGCCGGAGTTCCCCGAGTTGATGGCGGCGTCGGTCTGTACCATGTCTTCGTAGTAGCTCCGGCCATCGGTGAATCGCCGTTGCAGGGCCGACACGACACCCACCGTGGCGGTATGATCGAGCCCGAACGGGCTGCCTATCGCTACGACCCAGTCGCCCACCTTGAGCGACTTCGAGTCGCCCAGCTCCGCCTGTGGCAGGTTCTCGGCGTCCACTCGTACGAGGGCTACGTCGTCCCGCGGACTTCTGGCGACGGTGAACCCCTGCAGCTCCACGCTCTTGCCGTTCGGCTGGAGCATCTTGATCCTGGGCTCCTGGTCGGTCTGTACTACGTGCTGGTTTGTGAGGATCAGCCCCCGCTTGGCGTCGACTACGAAGCCGGTGCCCTGACCGCCGGGCACCTCCAGCGGCTCCCCCCACCACGACACGAGCGTCTCGGGGTGCGTGGTCACATTGACGACGGACGGATCGACCGTTGCGATCGCGGCCTTGATGGCCTCGCTGTCCCCGCCCTTGATCTCCAGTCTGGTGGTGCCGGCACTAACCGCGTCTACCGACCCTTCGCCCGGCGCCGTCGTGGCCACCGGGGCGGGAGCGCTCGGCCGGTAGGCCACCGCCACACCGACGCCGGCCAGCGTGCCGCCCAGGGCGCCCGCGATGAACGCGGCGACCACGACTCCGGCTCTTGTGCCGGACGGGCCAGTCATCTTGTCGCCCCTATCAGGGAACGCGTGCTCGTGGGCGCACGTGAGCGATCAGGTTAGCAGGCTCTCCATGAGACGAACCATCTCGATCGCGGCAAGCACCGCCTCGGCCCCCTTGTTCCCCATCCGGGTGCCGGCACGTTCGATGGCCTGCTCCAGGTTTTCCGTCGTGACGACCCCGTAGATGACCGGGATGTCCGTCTCAAGGGCCACCTGGGCGATGCCCTTCGCGGACTCTCCGGCCACGTAGTCAAAATGCGGGGTGTCGCCCCGGATCACGGCTCCTAGGCAGACGACCGCGTCGTACTCGCCCGACTTCGCCATCCGGCGGGCGACGACGGGAATCTCGAACGCGCCAGGTACCCAAGCGACCCCGACGGCGTCGAGGTCGACGCCGTTGCGGCGCAAGGCGTCCAGGGCTCCGTCCAACAGCTTCGTCGTGACGAAGCTGTTGAACCTCGCGGCGACAATGCCGATCCGCAGGTTGCGGCCATCTATGTGACCCTCATACGTTCGCATCGTTGCCCTCCGAATCGCAATCATGCCCTCGGCAACCGCAGAGGGCATGATCGGAACGCTGCAAACTGTCAGTCTGGCGCCAGGGGCGTCATCAGGTCGACCCGCCGGTGGCCCCCATCATGCGCGGGCCACCCGAGGGGCCGCCTCCCGGCATGGAGCCCGGACCGGCACCCATGCCGAGACCGCCTCCCATCATCGGGCCCATGGGTGTCCCCGTGGTGCCGCCTCCGGCGCCGGCCGAGGCGCCTGACGAGGAGGCCCATCCGGCCCTCAGGCTGTCTTGGTCCACTCCGGACGCCAAGCCGACCCCGGCGTTGTTCGGCCACCAGTAGTGAGTGTCGTAGTAGGACCGCCCGCGCGCCTCGAGCCAGTTGCGGTGCGCACCCGCGTCGTAGTCTCCCCGCGGATACTCGGGCAGAGTCGACAGGTCCGGTCTGCTCGTGTTGATGTAGGACGACCAGCCCGAACGCGCGATCTCGTTGTCAAGCTCCCTCAGTGACAGCCGAAGCATCTGCCGCTCGACCTCTGTGTTGTACTCCGAGATCGAGCCGGCCGTGCGCAGCTTGTACCAACGGTCGCGTACGTCGACCATCTTCTGGGCGTAGTTCGGCGGCCCTGCCGTCGCAGCGTTGATGGTCATGGGCCTGATCGGCGCCGGCGGGATAGGTAGCTCCGGACGGGCCTGCGCCTCCATCGGCGGTGGCGGCGCCTTCGGACAGCCGGATACTAGCAGAGCGACCGCCCCGAGGACCGCAAGCACCAGCACCTGTCTCCGTGAACGCTGCATGCCTGGACTCCCCTGTCTCCTGTCTCACTCGGCCCGGCGCGCGGGCCTCTGCTAACCGCTATTGCGCCGGAGGCACCCGCCTCCGCCGAGAGCGCTATCCGCGTCCGCCGGCCGCACCCGCCGCTCCTGTTGTCATCGGCGCGGAGGGGGGACCCGAACCTCCGCCGGCACCCATCCGCATTGTACTGCCCGCGCCCATGCCGGACCGTCCGCCAGGCATGGAGCCGGGGCCGCCCATGCGGCCGCCCATGGCTCCGCCCATGCCGCCCATCGGGCCCATCATAGGTCCGGCTCCTCCGCCGCCCGACGGCGCAGCGGCTCCGCCGCCGCCGCCTCCGGTCACGCCACGGGCCTTGTACGGGGGCGGTGTGAAGTCGAGCAGAATGGGCCTGCCGTCCGCGTCGAACGAGCGGTCCTGCGGGTCGTAGGCCACGCGGTACCACGGAGCCGAGTCGTAGCCCATGATGTAGACGCGCATCAGGTACTCATACTCCTCGGCGACGCGCTTGTTGAACGCCTCGATGTCGGCTTCGGTGAGCTTCAGCGCGCCTACGCTCGGGCCGGTCGGGGCTGCCGGAGCCGGAGTGGGCGCACCCGCCCCAGCGGCAGCGCCACTCGCGGCCGCGGCCGCACCAGCGGGGGCTGCGGCAGCGCCGGCACCCGCACCGAGGCCGGCCTGGGCCGCGAGTGCAAGCTCCTTCTGGCCCTCTTCATCCATGAGACGCGTCTTCCGCATCACCGCAAGCCGGGCCGACTGCTTCAGGTTCTCCCGGACCTCGTCGGGCACAAGATCCCACTGGGCCTTGATGTACGCCTCGGCCCACCTATTCTGGGCACGCTGGCCTTCAAGGTAGAAGTCCATCGGATGAGTGAGATTCCAGTGTGACTCGGGGACGGTCGCGGCCGCCCCTTGCGCGGCCAGCGCGTAGTGCAACACCTCACGCCGCACGGGATTCCACTTCGCGTTGATCTGGCGGGCCCACTGCAGCGACACCCAGTAGCGGTCGACGAGTTTGCTCCATTGCGGCTGGGTGCCCCAGTCGGCTCCGCCGGGCTGGTAGTCCTGCAGGGGTGCGCTCGGAGCGCCGCCCGGACGCCCCAGCGGCCACTCGCCGCCGCCGCCAGCTCTGGCGCCCGCCCCGCCGCCCATCCCCATGCCCATCATACCCGGGCCCATGCCCATACCCATGCCGCCGGCCGTGCCGCCCGCCCCCGGACCGGGAGGCGCGGCCATCATGCTCGGCCCGCCAGCCCCGCCCGGACCGGTAGGCGCGGCCGTCTGGGCGGTCACGATGTCCGACCGGTGGCCACCCGCAGCCACGAAGCCGCCGGCGAATGCGGCAAGGGAGATCGCAACAGCCATACCGGCCGCAACGGCGGTGCGCACTTTGCTCAAGTCTAGTGTCATGACGCTGGACACCTCTCGTCTAGCGTGTCACCACTTCACACAACCCGACGGCCCGCCATCTCGTTCAGGCGAGGGAGCCGGGCCTCCGACCGGCGGGTCGCCACTAGCTCCCGCCCGATGTCGGGCCGGTCAGCAGTCCACCGGCCCCCGCGCCTCCCGACGTCATGGGGCCTTGTGGGCCACCGAGACCCATAGTCCCCGGCTGGGCTGTCTCCGGGGCATTCGTCTGTCCGTGGGCGAACATGCAGCACCGGAAGCCGCGCAGCCTGGCACTACCGAGGTACCGGGCGTCCGGGCCCGAGCCGCGCTGAACCGTGGTTCCTGCCTGCGCCTGCGAACCGGCGGAGCCTCCGCCACCCGCGCCGCCCATCATCGGGCCGCTGCCTCCGGGACCCGTGGGGCCGCCCATCATCGGGCCGCTGCCTCCGGGGCCTGTGGGGCCACCCATCATTGGGCCGCCCCTGCCGCCTCCGCTGGACCCGGCCCCCATGGGCGCACCCGCCATTGGCGCGCCACCGCCCATGCCGCCGCCACCACCGCCGCCGCCACCCCCATGGGTTGACTTGCCGAGCGCAAGGAGTATGTCATAGGCCACGTTGTCCAGGGCCTGCATGTATGCGGCGTTGCCACGGATCATGCCACTGGCGTAGAGCTTGTTGGTCTGCGTCTGCCACGTGCCCGCGTTCCAACTCTGTTGGAAACTCGACAGCATGCTCTGGGCAACCTTCAGGTCCTTCTTGGGGTCAAGCCCCGACCAAGCCTCCATGAGCTGCTCGGTGAAGGACGGCCTATCGTCGCCTCCGACGTACGCCCCCACGATGGACGGCATCGCTCTGCAAGACGCGTCCCAGTCCGACGCGAGCCAGGAGCCGCCGCGGTAGTCGAGCTTCGGAGAGCCCTCGTTCTCCGTGAACGAGTCGTACTTCAGCGCGGCGGTGTACACGAGCGCCGGGGTCGAGAGGATACGGTCATCCTCGGGTGACCGTGGGGTGATCGCGTAGTCCACATCCGCGACCGCCCATTCCGCGGCGTTTCCGCTCATGTCATAGAGCCCGTAGCCGTTAACGCAGTTAGTGAAGCTGCCGGCCGGCGCCAAGCCGCGACTCCTGGGGTTGTCGATGGTGTTGCAGCGCGCCGGCTGGTAGCTATCGCCGTACGGATAGAGGCGTTTCTCGGGCCCCGAGCAGGCCTTGACCCACTCCACCGAGGTGCACAGCCTCTTCCCCTGTGCGTCGCACCGACGGGCCGCATCGAAGAAGCCAAACTCCTGCGGCTTCACGCCGGCAACGTTGGGGTACTCGTAGATGTCGATGCAGTAGTCCATCGGCACGCCAGCTATGAAGTAAGCGATGTGCTGGGCGATCGGGTCGGTCGTCAGGTCCCGCCGCTGCCCCACCGCGTTCGGCCGGCCGTTGATGCTGCTGATGCTCAGGTTCACCCCGCCCGCGCTCAGGTCGAGCGTCCCGCCGTGGCCCGCGTTCTGAAACGCCGCGATGCCGGGCCCGGGCAGCTTGGCGGCCGGGTGGGTCACGGTGTCCCAGTTCTTGAACCAGAACTCGCCCTCGACCACGCCCCGGGGCACCTTCACCATGCCGGACGGGCAGTCGGGTGTGTTCTCCTTCACCTTGTCGCCCGACACGTCGACTGTTGTCGTGCCACCCGCGGGGATCCAGACCTGGGCCCGCCCCATCGAGGTCAGGGACTCGACCGCCACGAACTCGCGGGTGTGCGGCCTGCCAAGCACCTCGACGGTGTGTGGACCCTTGACGATACCGTCGAGCGTGAGGGGGATCGCATTGCCGACCATCACGCCGTCCATGCGTACCTCGGGAGCCAGCGTTATGCTCGAGGTGATGATAATGCGACCTAGATCGCGGCTGGCGTCGAGGTCGATCTCGGCGACTCGGCCCGCCTGGACCGTCACTTTGCTCAGATAGGGAACCGGGGTCGTCTGCACCTGCACCAGGTAGTCACCCGGAGGGATGTTCGCGACCTTGTACGGCGCGGCGCCTTGGGCGACCACGAAGCCGTTGATAAGCAGGCCCTCGGCCTTGATGGTCGACGACACGCTCAGCGACCCGACGGCCGCGCCGCCGGGAATGTCAACCTCCGCGGTGCCGCTCTTTGTGATCTGGAACATGCGGTCGACGCTGTAGAAGGGCCCCACCAGGCGAATGGCGTGCGGCCCCACCACGAGGCCCGAAGCGGTGAAGGGCTTGCCTTCCTCGATGACTCCCGAGTCCTTGCCGTCGAGGACGATGCCGAGCCCGACCATGTCGCTCGTCAGGATCAGGCTGCCCTTGCCCTCCCTAAGGGAGAATGGGACCGGAGCCAGCGAGTCGGCCCTGACCGTCACCTTGGCCTGCTGCGCCTCGTAGACGTCGCTCACCACGGCAACGGTGTGCTCGCCCGCTTCCACGCCCGAGACCGTAACGGGGGTCACACCGACGCGCTTCCCGTCGACGGTCACCTCCACACCGGGTGGGTTGGACGTGATGAAGAGCACGCCGTTGCCCGCCGCCGACGCAACTCCGGCGAATAGACACAGCGCTCCCACCGTCCACACGACCATCCCGGTCCACCGAGAGAGGCCGGTCATGGCAAGGTCTCCTTTCCCACAACAGCCAACGGGCCGGGGCCTGGCCTAGCTCTCTGCCAGGACGGCTCCGGCCTGGGCATCTCTATCTGCCGGCGCGACGAGTCGACCCGGGGGTCGGATCGTGCGGCGCGCCGCCTAGCCGCTCACGTACCGCCTGCAGGTTGACCTTGTATTCATCCGAGGCCGAGTTCAGGGTCGACGCTTGCTCGAAGCAGGTCTGCGCGTCGTAGAACCGCCGGACGCGGTAGTAGCACACGCCGAGCGCATTCCAAGATGCGGCATCGTTCGGGGCCGCGGCCACTGCCCGCTGGAGGTACTCCAGGGCAGTAGTGTAGTCGCCCTGGGCTCCCCCGAACTGAGCGCCCTTGGCTTGGACATGCTGGTTCACAGCACCCCGGTTGATGCGAGCGAGCGCGGCGTTCTGGTAGGCCGCTCCCGCGACCACCAGCGCACGGTCCATGTCGCCCACGGTGGTGCCGGTGTCGGCCTGCTCGAGGCGGATGAGCATCTCCGCCGCCTTCACTGCCGCGTCCTGGAACGCAACCGCGTCGTCCTTCATGCCGCGCCTGGAGGCGATGATCCCGAGGTTGGAGTAAGCGGTCACCGTCGCGGACAGCAGCTTGCGCTGGCCCTGACGGTAGGTGCCGTAGCGCGCTTCCTTGCCAACCTGCTGGTCCCAGAGCGGCAGTAGTTGCTCAACGACCTTGCGCAGGTGGGCGTCGGCCGACTCTAGGTCGCCCCGCTCGAGCTCCTGAACGCTCATGTAGTTGTAGGCCACAATGTGAGCTTCGACGTTGCGCGGATCCTGCTCGATCGGGATCGACACGGCTCGCCGGAACGCCTCAAGAGCATCAAGCGGCTGGCCGACCCTCGACCACGAGATCCCGTTGTTCACCCACGCGGACGCGGAGTTCGGGGCTATGAGCGTCAGCCTCACCGTGTGGGAGGGGGCCAGATTGTCCATGCCGAGCAGGAGCTCAAGTTGGGTCAGAAGGCCCCACGTCTCCGGCCAGGCGGACGGAACTCGGGCGATGGTCTTCTCGGGCCTCGCCACGACCCAGTCGAGTACCTCGCGTGCCTCGGACAGTCTGCTGCCTTCGAAGTAGACCTCGCCGAGGCGCGTGTATGCCTTGGGCAGGATCTCGTCCAGTAGGAATAGCTTCATGTCGCCCGGCAGGTCATCCCATGCGTCGGCCGCACCGGTCTGGCCGCCTCCGCCCATGCCGCCGCCGGGGCCGCCCATCATGGGGCCGCTGCCGCTGCCCATGCCGGGGCCGCCGCCGCCAGGGCCGCCCATCATGGGACCGGCACCGCCGCCGCCACCTCCGCCCCCGCCACCGTAGGTCGGGAACTCGGGGTCCTTCGGCAGGTAGCCGATGGCTTCTTCATAGACGTTGATGGACTCCTGGATCTGGTCGCGGTTCCTGAAGGTCTGCCCGATCTGGTCGTACAGGTCCCAGAGGGTGGTGTAGAGCTCCTTCTTGAAGGCGTGGCCTTTGTCGAACTCGTCGGTCGGGGGGACGGTAGTGGCGGCCTGAGCGCCGCCGCCCGCGCCCGTCCCCTGCTGCCCCTGGGCAGTGGTGGCGCCCTCGTTGTACGTGGCGATGGCTGCCTTCACGCAGTCAAGCGCGAACTTGAGGCATTGGATCTCGTTCTTCTCGTCCTCAGGCTCGGTCAGGGTGGTTCCTTGACCGCCCATCCCGCCGCCCATGCCGCCACCCATGCCGGGGCCCATGCCACCGGGTCCCGAAGCGCCAGCCATCATGGGCCCTCCGGGCTGGGCGGATGCGGCCGCGACGATGAACCCCGTGATCGCTGCCACCGCGAACCATCTGGCCATCCGTGTCACTCTCATGGTCGTGGCTCTCCCGTCACATCACGGCGCCGACCTGAGCAGCGCCGAGCACTAGCTCGATGCTGCTAGCCGGCCATGGCTCCACTCATCATGGGGCCGCCCCCGCCGCCCCTGCCACCCATCATGGAGCCGCCCATTGCCGAGCCGCTCTTGCCGCCCCCCATGCCGCCCATGCCCTGTTGCTGCTGGCCGCCGGATTGGGCCCAACTGCCCAGAACCACGCGCTGAGGCACCAGACTCGTCATGGCGTCTTGGCCCCAGCTCTTCCCCCACCACATGACCGCGGTCATCCAGTCGATCCTGGCCTGCACAACCAGGTCCCTCTTCTCGGGCGGAATGAGGCCGGTGCCTCCGCCGCCCCCCATGCCGCCGCCGCCCATCATGGGGGCTCCGGATCCGCCGCTACCCATCATCGGGCCGCTGCCCATGGAGCCGCTGCCCATCCCGCCCCCCATCATGGGGCCGCCCGCCATGGGTCCGCCCTTGCTGCCGCCCATTCCGCCGCCCATGGCGCCGCCCATGCCGCCCTGTTGCTGCTGGTTGGTGCCGCGCACTTCGTCGAGGTACTCCTTGGCCTTCTTGAAGCTACGCTTCGCCTCGGAGTACTTACCGGCGGCGAACTGGGCCTTGCCAAGGTCGATCTGCTCGCGAGCCTTGCCCATGAGCTCCTTGGCCTTGGGGAGGTTATAGGTCTGCTGCTGGCCCATGCCGCCGCCCATCGCGGCGCCGCCACCGGGCATCATGCCGCCGCCCGGCATCATCCCGCCGCCAGGCATCATCCCGCCGCCGGCCATGCCGCCGCCCGGCATCATCCCGCCGCCCATAGGCTGGGCGTAGCACACAGACGCGAGAGCCATACCCGCCACGATGGCGAGCAACGCTATCCTACGTACTGCCATCACAGATCATCCCCTCGGAACCCGAGCCGTAGATGCGGCCTGACGCGCGCAAGCAGACAGTGTCGGCGGCAAGAGCCGTCCGAGTATAGTCCGCGCCGGAATGGGCTGTCAAAACGCCGGCCGCCTCCGTCGTGTTCGCGAGCTTAGACACAATGACAACGCAGTGTGATTCACTGCCGTTCAAGCTTTTCCCTGCAAGGACGCCACCTAAAGAAGGGCTCTTCTTCGATGCCGCTCATCGGCCGCACGCCCTTGCGTCGGCGCCTTCCTATCGTTAGTATACCCCACAGGAGGCGGTCGCCGGCAGGCCGGACAGCGGCAGGCCCAGGCGGCATGATGAGGGCCCCGTGGCGGACGATGTCCCCCCGAGTCACACGTGGTATCTCGTTGCACTCGCGCTACTGGCCCTTCAGGGGGCATTTGTAGCGGCTGAGGTGGCCTTCCTTTCCATCGGCACAGTCAGAGCCCGGCACCTCGTCACCGAGCGTCGTCGCTGCGCCCGCCTCCTATCCTGGCTCCTGTCGAACCGGGGCCGCCTATTCTCCACCGTGCTGGTAGCCAACACCGCACTCGGATTCGGCGCCGAGTCGGTCGTCACCCTGGCCGTCGGCCACAGTCACTCGCCATACGGTCACTATGTCGGTCTCGCGGCCGTGGTGCTGGTCTCCGTCGTGTTCGTGGAGTCGATGCCTGTCATCGTCGCCACCAAGGCCAGCGAGCGCTCAGGCCTGGTGCTGGCTCCCCTGGCCTGGGCCACGTACATCGTCCTGTGGCCCGTCGTCACCAGCCTGTCGGCCATAGCCCACGGCCTCCTGAGGCTGGTTGGAGCGATCAAGCGAGTGTCCACGCGCATCACTGAGGACGAGGTCATCTCCATCATCGAGGAATCACAGGTACAGGATGATGAGAAGTCCATGCTCCGCCGGGTGCTTGACTTCGGCGACCGCACGGTCGAGGAAGTCATGGTGCCGCGCACCGACATGATCTGCGTGGAGGCCGCCGCGACCGTGCGTGACGCGATGGGCACGATGATAGACAGCCGCCACTCCAGGCTGCCCGTATACCGGGAGACAAGGGACGACATCGTCGGCGTGCTGTACTCGAAGGACCTACTGCCACATCTCGCGGCCGGTCGAAGCGAGACCCCTGTCACGGGGGCGATGCGGCCCCCCCACCTCATCCACGAGAAGCGAAGCGTGTCCGATCTGGTGCGCGAATTCCAGGAGAACCGCAGAGTGATGGCTCTCGTGACCGACGAGTATGGCGGCATCGCCGGGCTGGTCACGCTGGAGGACGCGCTCGAGGAGGTGGTGGGTGAGATCTTCGACGAGTACGACGTGGAGGAGGCCCAGATTGAGCAGGTCGACGATGGCACCTTCGTCGTGCGCGGCAGCATCGGGATCCACGATGTCATGCGCGAGCTGGACATAGAGCTGCCCGAGGGTGACTACGAGACCGTGTCGGGGTTCGTTCACGCGGAGCTCGGCCACTTGGCCGACGCGGGTGAGTCGGTCGAGCTGCCATCGGGTATTCGCGTAGAGGTGCTGGAAGCGGACCGACGGCGCGTGAAGACGGTCCGCCTCACGGTGCCGCCGCCCGAAGGCGAGTCGGGCCCGAGCGACGGGGTCGATGCCAGATGAACAGCCATCGAGCTCGGTCGCCCTCGGTTCTAGCCGCGTTGGTGCCGCTCGTCCTAGTGCTGCCCGAATCACCCGCACCCAGCGCGCCGACGGCGATGCTCGCCGTCGAGGCCGCCCTGACCGCTCTGTGCCTCATCGGGATCGCCACGCTGTCGGCCGCCGAGGCGGCTCTCGTGTCGGTATCGAAGCCGCTCGTCAGGCGGCTGGCCGATCAGGGCAACCGCAGGGCGCGGAGTCTGAACGCGCTTGCCGAGGCCGGGATCGAGAACGCGGTCGCGGCCCTTGCCGTGTCGATCACCCCGCTCATTCTGGCGACAGCCGCCTTCGTCGGGCACCTCACCGTGGAGCTGCTGGGGCGCGAGTACTACGCGTGGACGGGCCTGGCGGCCTTGTTCGTGATCCTCCTATTCTGCGAGATCCTCCCGAAGACGTACGCCTCGCATCACCCCGATCGAACGGCGCTGTCCGCGGTCGTCTGGGTCAGGCCTTTCCTCGCGAGCCCACCCGTCAGGCTGCTGATCGCACTGATACGGGGCGCCTCGTGGCCGCTCCGGCGCGCGCTGAGGGTCGAGGAGCTGCAGCGGATCGTGGGCTTCTCCGAAGAAGAGCTCGCCTCGCTCGCCGACGTCGCTGAGGAGCAGCAGGTGCTCGACCAGGCTGAGGCCCAGATGTTCGGCTCGATCGTCAGCTTCGGTGGGCGCACGGCGCGCGAGATCATGGTCCCGAGAGTGGACATCATCGCCGTCGAAGGCTCCGCGACCCTGCGGGAGGCCGTCGAGCTGATCGAGCGTGAGGGTAAGTCGCGCATAGCCGTCCACGAGGGAGCGGTCGACGAGGTTACCGGCGTCCTCTACGCACACGATGTGCTCGCCTGCTACTACAGAGGTGAGGCCGATACGCTGGTCCGCGAGGTGGCGCGCGAGCCGTTCATGGTCCCGGACACCAAGCCCGTCGACGAGCTGTTCCGCGAGCTCCGTCAGCGGCGCACGCACATCGCGCTTGTCATCGACGAGCATGGCGGCGTTGATGGTCTTGTAACGATGGAGGACGTGCTCGAGGAGATCATCGGCGATGTCCGCGATGAGCATGACTCACAGGAGGAGCGGCCCATCCGCGAGTCCGGCGCCGGCGAGTGGATCATGCACGGCCGCGCCAGCCGCCACGAGATCGAGGAAGCCATTGAGATCGACTTCGGGGTGGACGACGGCGGCTTCGACACCCTCGCCGGGCTCATCTTCCTCAACTCGGACGGCCTGCCGGAGCCCGGCCTCTGCATCGAACACGGCGGCTTCGAGCTCACCGTCCTCGACATGGAGGGCGCGCGCATCACGCAGGTGCGCGTGCGACGGATCGAGCCCGAGTGAACTGATCTCGCGGGTCCCGGGCGCCCCGCCCCTCGTCCTACTGCACCTCGAAGCGCAGGTCGGTCTGCCCGACGCCGATGAGGTCACCGTTGTCGATCTTTGTCGGCTTGCGCGGCTCGAGGCGCTGGCCATTGAGACGAGTGCCATTGGTGGAGCCCAAGTCCTCCAGGGTGAAGATCCCCATCTCGCAGACCAGCCGAGCGTGGCGTGTGCTCGCGTACGGGTCGCCGAGCTGTACGGTGCAACCGGCGCCGCGGCCGATCACGAGCTCGCCATGTTCGATGGTGTACGACGGCGCCGGGGCCGGCAGAACGAGGCGACCGATCCCGAGCCTCGGCCTTCCTCCTTCGCCGGAAGCGGAGCTGAGCACGAAGCCGCACTCTCCGCAGAACCTGTTGCCCGCGGCGTTCGTCGCTCCGCATGACGCGCACTTCAGCGTGGCCGGCGCCTCTCGGGTAGTGACCTCGCCGGCCTTGGCCGAGCCAGCCGCGGGCAGCCCGAGGTCGGTGTCGTACTTCTCTCGCGACAGAGCGTCTGCGAGGATCATGTACGCCGCTGTGACGGCGTCGAACTGCGGCTTCTGATCCGCGTACCTGCGCACCAGCATCCGGTAGGCGCTGGTGATCTCATCGAGCGTCGCGTCGCGCGAGACGCCCAGTACCTCATAGTGGTTCGACGTGTCACTCATCGTCGCACCACCTCCGTGATCCGCTCAGAAGAGCGCGGTGGCCGCCCCGGCCGACGCTTCAATGACGACTGCGGCCAGCGTTTTGTTCGGGTCGCGCATCCGCCCGTCCGCCAGCCGCTCCAGTACGGAATCTACCCGCTCTGACAGCCTTTCCAAGCCTGCGATGCGCAGTGCGTCCGATGCCGCGGCGAGGCGGGCGTTCAGCGGCGTGGTCGACGGGCCCGCGCCCGTGACGGCTCCCATCGCGCCGCGCACAACGCCGGCGGCTGATCGCCCGGCAAGAGCCAAGCGGACGAGCCCGTCGGCCTCGTGGCTTGCGTGGCTTCCGAACTCGACAACTGCGTCGTGCCGATGAGTCCGTCGCTGTCCACTCGTGGCATCGACCCAGGAAACGGAGACGGACGCGACGACGTACTGGCCCGCTCGTCTCGGCTCGTGCCGCAGCGGCATCAGCAGCCGCCGTTCGCGGCCCCATGGGACATCCGGCAGCGGCCCGGTGCCCCCCGCACCGCCATCGTCCACCATGCTGCGGCCGACCGGCGTCACCTCGACCCGTCCGCTCGCGAACGCCACGTTTTGGAAGTGGTAGGCGACCGCCTGCAGCGCGTCGGGCAGGTCGCGAGGGTCCTCGACCGGCACGTAGGTGCCGCCTGTGGCTTCAGCCATGCTCACCAGCGTCGTCTCATCGAAGTCGGAGCCGACCCCGACCGCCGTGATGGCCACCTCCGCGTTGAGCAAGCCAACCAGCACGTCACCCAGAGCGTCGGCGTCGCGCTCGCCGCCCAGAGAAGAGCACCAGTCTGTGATGAGCACAAGACGGCGTATTTCCGGCTCGCGCATGGGCACTCGGAGTAGGTTCAGCGCCAGCCGCAGGCCGTCGGCGGGGCGGGCGCTCCCATCGGCTCTGAGCCGTCGAAGAGCGGCCGTGCGCGTGTGGCGGTCTCCGGCCGGCCTAGCGGTCCACAGCACGGAGGCTCTGCCGCCGAAACCGACGCCGACAAGCTTGTCGGACTCGCGCAGCCCTGAGGCCAGCCGCTCCAAGCCGGGCATCAAGGCGTCGAGCCGTGGGCCCTCCATGGAGCCGCTGCTGTCCATGACCACGGCGGCGGTCACCGGGACCCGTGCCCGCGGCTCGTCGGGTGCGGACATGCGCATAAGGAGCGCGTTATCGCTGTCGACGTCGGCGGGTCGCGTACTGTGAAGTAGCCGGATGTCCAGGAAGCCGCTCACTCGCCTACCCCCAAATCAGGCTGCCGGGCGTCAGGCGTTCCAGTGCGGGCCCGGTTTTCGTATTATCTACCCACGGCGGGCCTTCGCCCCTGCAGGGGTCGGCTCGCCCGGCAAACATGCAGTCCGCGGCCATGGCCGCGAGGAACCGAGGCCCTTGATGTTTCGCTTGATGCTCAAGTCGAAGATACACAACGCCACGGTCACGGAGGCCGTCCTGAACTACGAGGGCAGCCTCACGCTGGACCCCGCACTCATGAGGGCGGCCGACCTGCTGCCCAACGAGTGGGTCCTGGTGGTGAACCTGAACACCGGCAGCCGCCTCGAGACGTACGTGATCGAGGGGGAGGAGGGCTCTGGCACCGTCTGTCTCAATGGCGCCGCGGCCAGGCTCGGCGCTCCGGGGGACCGAGTGATCGTGCTATGCTACGCGCCGATGGACGATGCGGAGGCCCACACCCACAGGCCGCTTAAGGTCGGGGTCGACGAGAAGAACCGCGTGGTCGGCTCGGTGAAGTAGGGAGCGCTAACAATGGTTGACGCGGTTCCGGCCAGGATCGCCGAGCTCAAGGGACAGCGCAACGCGGTGATCCTAGCGCATAACTACCAGATTCCGGAAGTCCAGGACATAGCCGACTTCGTGGGCGACTCGCTCGAGCTCTCGCGCAAGGCCGCGGCGACCGAAGCGGATGTGATCGTCTTCTGTGGCGTCCACTTCATGGCTGAGACGGCAGCCATCCTCTCCCCGGACAAGACCGTGTTGCTTCCGGACGTGCACGCCGGCTGCCCGATGGCGGACATGATCGATGTGCCGGGGCTCCTCCACCTCAAGGCTTCACACCCCGACGCGACGGTCGTCACCTACGTGAACTCGAGCGCCGCGGTCAAGGCCGAGTCTGATGTCTGCTGCACTTCGGCGAACGCCATCAGAGTATGCGAGTCCGTAGCCGCCGATGAGATCGTCTTCGTGCCCGATAAGTGGCTGGGAACCTGGGTGGCGCGGCACGTCGAGAAGACGTTCCACCTCACAGCAGGCTACTGCCCCACGCACGCGTGGATAAGGCCAGACGAGGTACTGGACGCCAAGCGACGTCACGAGGGGGCGGCCGTTCTGGTTCACCCGGAGTGCAGCACCGACGTCGTGAACCTCGCCGACAAGGTCCTGTCGACTTCCGGAATGCTGCGCGCGGCGCGCGAGTCGTCGGCCGGGGCATTCATCGTGTGCACGGAGGAGGGAATCCTGCACAGGATGCGGCGGGAGAACCCCGGCAAGGTGTTCGCCTCGCCCTCGAGCCGGTGCGTCTGCCCCAACATGAAGCTCATCAACCTCGAGAAGGTGCTGTGGGCGCTCGAGGACCTGGAGCCGCGCGTTACCGTACCCCCCGAGACCGCCGACCGCGCGCGCGGCGCGATCGAGCGCATGATCGCGGTGGCCGCGTAGAACCACGGGAGACAGGGATGCCGCACACGATCGCCGACCACCCGCAGGTGCGAGCGCTGATAGACCTCGGCCTGGCCGAGGACATGCCGTACGGCGACCTCACCACCGAGGTCGTGCTGAAAGGCACCGAGTACGCCGAGGCCGTTGTCCGCGCCAATGAGCACGGCGTGCTGGCGGGGCTCCCCGTGTCTCGCGCGGTGTTCGAGCGCGTGGACCCCGCGCTCGGGTTCGAGGCGTTCCGAGACGATGGCGACCATGTGGAGCCGGGCGTCGCCGTGGCTCAGGTGGCTGGCAGCGCGGCGTCGATGTTGCGTGCCGAGCGACTGGCTCTCAACTTCCTGCAGCACATGTCCGGTATCGCGACCGCGACATTCGAGATGGTCAAGGCCGTGGCCGGGACGCGCGCGCGGATCGTCGACACACGCAAGACCGTCCCGGGCACGAGGGTCCTGGCGAAGTACGCGGTGCGGATGGGCGGCGGCGGCAACCACAGGTTCGGCCTGTCGGACGGCGTCCTCATCAAGGACAACCACATTCACGCTTGCGGGTCGATCCGGGACGCGGTCGGGCGAGCCCGCGCCCGGTCGCCGCACCTAACCCGCGTGGAGGTAGAGTGCGCCCTCCTCGAACAGATCCCCGAGGCCGTCGAGGCCGGCGCCGACGCGGTCCTGCTCGACAACATGAGCCCGGAGATGCTGCGGAAGGCCGTCGCGCTCGTGAACGGACGTGCTATCACAGAGGCTTCGGGCGGCGTGTCTCGCTCGACCGTTCGCGCCATCGCCGAGACCGGCGTGGACCTCATCTCCTGCGGCGCCATCACCCACAGCGCCCCGGCCCTCGACATCTCGCTGAACTTCGAGGACCCGGAGCCGCCCTCCGAGCGACGGCTGCAGAGGGTCAGATAGGGCGCGACAGGCGGCTCCCCGGGAGCGTCGAAGCCAAACGTCCCAATGGGCCGCTCGCCCTGAGCCTGACGAAGGGCGGCGTTCTGCACAGTGGGCTGGTCGCCCTCATTGCGGATGAACGTGGTGGTCACGCTGCCGGTCACCGAGCTGCGTAGCGGCACGGTTCGGTTAGCCCTGAAAGGGCGGCATGTGATAGCCCAGGGCAAGGCCGCGAAGCGGGCGCAGCCCTGGGTTACGCCCACACACGTCCGAGCCCTGGAGGCGCGGCACTGCGCGGCGCTGTGTCGTCCCTTCAGGACTCACCCGATGGGGCGCGCCGCGGACCCACGGCTCACGCCCGCGTCGCACAGGCACAGTACGAGGAGCTTGTGAGGCCCCGAGTCGGGACCGGGGTGAACTGATGAGACCGCCGGCGCGGGGCAGGTGCTGGTCACACAGCAGATGCTCCGACACTCGACCACCGTGCGGTGGGCTCTGGCACGCCCAGACCTCAGCCGTCGAGGGGTACGAGCCACGGTATCAACGGGCTCCAAGCTCCGCCGAAGTGCGGCACTTCGCATCGCGCCTGAACGAGCTCGACAGCGCGCGAGACAGGGTCCGCGATGTAGAGATCGTTCGTGACTTCGTCCGGGAGCGAACCGTAGAACGCGATCGACGCACCGTCGGGGGACCAACTGATGCTCCGCGACATGATACACACGGCGCCTCGTGTCAGGTTGGTCTGTTCGCCCGCGTCTAGGTCGAGCACCCAGAGGTCCATCGCACGCGCTCGGCCGGTAGCAGTACCCCGGCTTCGCGCGAAGGCCAGGAAACGGCCACGGGGTGACCACTGGGTGCCACCGCAATACTGATCGTCGTCGGGTACGAGCAGCGTGCTGGAGCCACTCCCATCAGCCGGCACTAGTCGGATCTCCCCGGACCAACGGTCCAACAACGCCAGGCTCGTGCCATCCGGACCCCAGGCGAAGGCAGTGGCGGGTCCAAGCCCTGCCGCCTGCGCGGGAGCGACTTCGGTGACACGCTCCGTCGCCAAGTCGACTACCGCCACTGCGCCTAACCCGACCTGCGCAGGGCTTGTGGGTCGGATCCAGGCGAGCGCCTTCGACGTCGGCGCCCATTCCAGTGCTCCGCCGGCGGTCGGCAGTGGTGCCATGATCGCCGGGCCCAGCCCCGTCTCTCCTTCGCCTGGCCGAGCCCCGGGCTCTTCCGGCGGATGCCAGGATAGAATGCTGACTACCCAAGTGCGCTCGCTCAGGTTCACGACCCGTAGCAGGTCGTCGCCCGTGTTCGGCTCGGACCGATGGCTCCGTCCGGGGCCGCCCAGTAGGCCTCCAGTACCCGTGGGCCGCGTACCCACTGCCAGATACCGGCCATCTGGCGACCACGCGACTTGCATTGCGTCCGCCAGCCCCGGCCGCAAGACCTGAAGCTCGTGAAGCGGTCCCTCGGTCGGCACCTCGAGGATATGCAGACTGCCGTCCGCCTCTGCGGCGTAGGCGACATACCGGCCATCGGGCGACGATGCGATGGACCGAAGGGCCTCAGCCGGTCCGAGCGGCTCAACGTCCCGCGAGCCATCAGTCCGGGCAGCCAGGAACTCCCCGTCGCGCATCAGGAGGACCCGGCTCCGCTGGATGCTGGCCGCAGCTTCGGCGGAGCCCGCGCGTTGACTCCCGGCAGCGGAGACAACCATGGGCGATACAAGGGCCGAACTCAGGCACAGCGCAGAGATCACCAAGGGTCGCATCATGGCCCACTCCCCGTCATCCAGGGCCGCAGTTCGAAAGCCCCGACTGGCCTCCGGTGCCCCCTCCGGGTGGGCACGGGTACGTTCGGGACAGTGCAGCCACAGAACGGCACAGCGTTCTTGAGACAGTATTCCGCGTAGTCGTTGCGCTCCCCCCCACACTCGACTGTGAGGGTGTTCCACGTACGCGTTGCGCAGTCTCGCAGATCGTCTCCCAAGCAAGTGGCGAAGGGGATCTTCTCGGACATCTGCGCGAGCATCTGCTGGAGCCTCCGCAGCCGGTCCGGCTCCAGCCGCTGGCAGGACTCGCCAGCGGTTGCCATGCCGGACGCGTCCACCGTCAGCACCGGGTACGGCCGCACGTACGCGTATCTGGGCTCCCCTTCCACCGGATCTACGCTCAGCCAGCTCCCCGTCGCCGGCCTGAGCCAGCGGGCGCGAACGTATAGCGGCCCGCTCCCTTGGTCGTAGTACCCCAGCCTGCCGACGTATCGGAATGGGTTTGTGGTACTGCCGGTTGAGGCGGCGAGGGGGCCGAAGGCTTTGTAGATGTAGGTGTCTGTGGCGCTGCCGTCTGCGCCTGTTAGCCGGTCGGTGCTGCCTAGGGCGTCGAAGTGGTACCAGCGTGAGGTGCTGCTTCGGCGTTGGGAGATGATCGGGCCGTACGCCTCACCGGCGGGGACGCCGGGGCCACTGGTATGGGAGGCCGCCGTCGCTCCGTCGCCGTCGGCCCGTGAGCCGCGGAGCGGGGGCATTTGAGAGCCCAGGGCGCAAGGCCTGCGAACTCGCAGACCTAGCCGCGCCGAGCTCTGAAGGCGCGGCATTGGCCCCGTGCAATGCCGTCCCTTCAGGACTCCGCGCAGATGGCGGCGCCGTTGCTGGCGCTTGCGCGCCAGGCTATGCAATGCCGTCGCTTCGCGACTCACCGCCTCATGCCCCATCGTCGTCGCGCGCCCGGCCGCGTTGTAAGCCCACGTGGCGCGCCGATCACCCCGAGTAGGGGCGCCTGCTTGCTGCGCCCCGTACCGAGGGGCCGCCCGCCGTTGGGATCAACCATCGCCTCGCGGCGGGAAACACTGTCACAAGTATACGTCACGGTCCTGCCACCCTCCTTGACCCGGTCACTGTAGGGCTGTAAAGTAAGACTAGCCTAACACTTCGGGAATGGAGCGCGTGGCCGCGGAGCTATCGTCGAGCATGGAGGACTACCTCGAGGCGATCTGTCGCCTCGGCGAGGGTGGTCGTGACGTCCGCGTCAAGCAGATCGCCGACGTGCTGGACGTGTCGCTCCCGAGCGTCACGTCGGCGCTCAAGACCCTCTCCGATGCCGATCTCATCACACACCAACGCTACGGCTCCGTCGAGCTTACCGAGGACGGGCGCTCGCGCGCGGAGTCCATCTACAACCGCCACCGGACCCTTGTCCGCTTCCTGACCGAGATCCTGCTGATTGACGGAGACGCGGCGGACACGGAAGCCTGCGCGATGGAGCATTCGGTGAGCCCCTCGACCCTGCAACGCCTGACGGGGTTCATGGGCGCGATCCAGCGTTGTCCTAGACACGACGCCGGATGGCTGGACCGACTGCACGGCCGGTGGCGCGGCGCCAGTTGCGACGAGCCCTGCGAGGCGTGCATCCTGGTCATCGAGGGTCTGCTGCCTCGAGGCGAGGATTGCCCGGGGTCGAACGGCAATGGCGATGAGCCCGTCTTCCTGGTGCCCCTGTCGCGCTGTGCCCCGGGTGTGGAATGCGTCATCAGACGTGTTCGCGGCCGTGGCCCGATCAGGCGCCGCCTCGCCGACATGGGCATCGGCAAGGGGGCGACCGTCGAAGTGCAGCGGGTGGCTCCGCTCGGCGACCCGCTGGATGTCAAGATCAGGGGCTACCATCTCTGCCTGCGCAAACGCGAGGCCGCGAGCATCCTCGTCGAGCCGGTGGAACGCTGAGGCGGCGCGGCGTTGATGCGGGGTCGCGATGCGTGACCTTCCTCTCATAGCCTTCACCGGCAACCCGAACTCGGGCAAGACAACCCTGTTCAACGCACTGACCGGTGCCCACCAGCATGTCTCGAACTACCCGGGCGCCACCGTCGAGGTAACGCGTGCGGCGTACCGGACGCCCGACGGCGAGGAGCTGGCGCTCATCGACCTGCCGGGAACGTACTCGCTCACCACCTACTCGCCCGAGGAACGGGTGGCCCGTAGGGCCATCATGGAGGACCGACCTGTCGCGATCGTGTGCGTGCTGGACGCCTCCAACCTCGAGCGGAACCTCTACTTCCTCACGCAGATCCTCGAGCTTGGTGTCCCGACCGTCGCCGCTCTCAACATGGTCGACGAGGCGGAGCGCAAGGGGCTGAACCTCGACACCGACAGACTCGAGAAGCTCCTGGGCGTACCGACGGTGCCAACGGTCGCGACGCGAGGCAAGGGTGTTGCCGAGGTGGTGCGGCGCGCCCGGGAGGTGGCGCGCGCCGGGGCGCCCCCGACGCCATTCGAGTTCGGCGCGCATGTTGAGTCGGCCCTCGGCGAGGTGCTCGCGGCGATCGCCGACGTGGACGGAGTACCGGAGACCCGCAGGCGGTTCATGGCCGTCAAGTTGCTCGAGGGCGACGAGGACGTCGCTGGCGACGTCGGGGCTTCGGTGCCGCCCGGCGCGCTCGACCGGATCGCCGAGGTGCGGGCCCACCTCGAGGCTCACCTGGGCGACGAGGCGGAGATCCTCGTGGCGGACGAGCGCTACGGGATCGCCTCCGGGATCGCTCGCGAGGTGACTCGCCAGGGGCACCGGGACCGTGTTCGCACGACCGAGCAGATCGACTCCCTGGTGACTAACCGCGTCCTCGGTCTGCCGATCCTGCTGCTGGTCATGTGGGGCCTGTTCGAGGGCGTCTTCCACCTTGGAGCGCCCGCGATGAGGGGCCTTGAGAGTCTGTTCGTGTGGGCGCAGGGCTCCTTGGGCCCGGTGCTGCCCCAGGGGGCAGTGCGGTCGCTGTTGGTCGATGGGGTCCTGGGTGGGGTCGGCGGGGTACTGGTGTTTCTCCCGCAGGTGCTCCTCCTGTTCCTCGGCATCGCATTGCTGGAGGACACCGGCTACCTCGCCCGGGCCGCCTTCGTCATTGACCGCGTGATGCACGCCTTCGGGCTCCATGGCAAGTCCTTCATCCCGATGCTGCTCGGCCTGGGGTGCTCGGTGCCCGCGGTCATGTCCGCACGCACGCTCAGCGACCCCAAGGACCGCATCGCGACCATCCTTGTGATCCCGCTCATGAGTTGCAGCGCGCGGCTGCCTGTCTACGCTCTGCTTGCGGGGGCGTTCTTCCCCCCGGAGCGAGCCGCTCTGGTGGTGCTGTCGCTCTATCTGCTCGGGGTGCTACTGGCCGTGACGGCGGCCAAGGTGTTCCGCTCAACCCTCTTTCGTGGTGAGAGCGCGCCGTTCGTGATGGAGCTTCCACCATACCGGGCGCCGACGGCGCGCGCCCTGCTGATGCACATGTGGGAGCGCGCGTGGATGTACGTGCAGAAGGCTGGTACGACGATCCTCGCGATGAGCCTCGTGGTGTGGACGGTCTCCAGCTTTCCGCGTGCGCCCGAGGGGTCGGAGGTGCCCCCGCTGGAGTACAGCCTGGCAGGCAGGGCCGGCAAGGCTCTCGAGCCCGCGCTGCGCCCCTGCGGCTTCGACTGGCGGCTTGGCGTGGCGCTCGTGTCCGGACTGGCCGCGAAGGAGGTCGTCGTCAGCTCCCTCGCCACGATCCACGGCGTCAGCTCCGACGACGAGGACAGCGGCACTCTGCGCGAGGCGCTGCAGGCCGACCGGTCGATGTCGCCACTCGTCGCCTACGCCTTCATGGTGTTCGTCCTGGTCTACATCCCGTGCATCTCGACGGTGGCCGTCATCTGGCGAGAGACGGGGCATTGGAAGTGGCCCCTCTTGCTGGTCTGCTACACCACGCTCCTTGCCTGGTGCTGCGCCACCGCCGTGTACCAGCTCGGCACACTCCTCGGGCTCTAGACGCAGGCCGCGAACGGGCGATGGTCGAACTGGACGCATACGGTTTGAGTGAGAGAGTCGCCCCTTGAGCGTCTTCGCCTCCACACTACTCAGTCTAGCCCTACTGGCGGGGCCCAATGCCACCGACAACGCCGCCGGCGGCGGGCGGCGGCTGCACGGCCGCGTGCGAGAGACGCGCGTGGAAGCAGGCACACTGTCGACAGCTCCGCTCGCCGGAGCCTACGTGATCGTGGGCGCGGACCTGGCGTTGGACGTCGGCACCGACGGCACGGACTCCGTCGTGGTCGGCGATCCCCACGGGCAGCCGGTCGACGGAGTCCTCACCGATGACCACGGGGTGTTCGCGGCACCGTGCCCATCCGAGCCCAATGTTGACGTTCTCGTGTGGTGCGCGGGGTACTCTCCGGTGCTGAGGCAGGCCGTGACCTCGGAGCCGGAGTTGGAGTTCGCGCTGTCGCGGAGCCCGACCCCCGATCTGCACAGGGCGCTCAGGCTGCCGACTGGCAGGCTGCTCGTCGGACCCCACGAAGCCGACACCGGGCTCCCCTACGTGAACGCGTCCCTTGGTCTTCTCTTCCCGATCCCGGAGGGTTTCTTCCGCATCGATGCGGGCGACCCAATGACCATCCTCTCGCTCACCGACGGCTGGTCGCGCCTGATGATCCTCCGTGCACCCGAGCCCCTGGACATGGACCGCCTGGCTGATCTGCTCCAGGAGCAGCTCCACGAGCCTCAGGAGGATGACGCGAGCCTGCAGCGTTCGACCGATGTAGCCGTCGACGGCCGGCGCGCCGTGCTGCGTGAGTTCGTAGGCCGTACCGCCCGCACGTGCGCCGTGTACGCGAGCCGCCGCGGCACGACCCTTGTCTTCTTGCTTGCGTCCCCACCCGACAGGTACGAGGACGGACTCGCCTCCTTCCTGGCCTCCGTGGATGCGGCCAGGTTCGCAGGCGCTCCCCCCCGGCCGCCCGAGCCGGGGGTCGTGCTCATCAGCTCTGAGATCGGCGTCCGGGTCGTCTTGCCGGAGCCGTGGCGGCCCCTGAGTCGCTCCGGCGCGGAGCTCGCGGCGGAACTGGCGAACCCTCGGTGCACGGCGCGGATCACCGCGGCGGAGTCGGATGAGGCCGACCCGCGTCCGCTCGTGGATGCCGTGTTCGCCGAGGTCGACGTCAGGCAGGACATCGAGGAGCGATGGGACCTGGTGGCAGGCTCGGCCGCCTACGCGAAGACCGCTGTGGTGAGCCGTGCCCCGGGCTCGGCGCCGATGTGCGTTACCGTGGTGGGCGTGCCATCAGGGACGCGGACAGTGGTGGCGAGGTTCGAGTACCCGCGCTACGCGCGCTCCACATGCGCGCTGCGCGTGCTTCAGTTCTTAGACTGCATGACGATCGCGGCTGCGGGGTAGGTGCGACCCGCCGATTCGCCTGCGGGCGACCGCCCTGGGCCGCTGGAGCTGTCGGAACCATTCGGAGGTGCGCCATGGGGAAGATCGGTGTCGGTGTTATCGGCGTGGGGACGTTCGGCGAGAACCACGCCAGGCTGTACGCGCAAGACCATCGGACGGAGCTCGTCGGTATCTGCGATCTCGACGAGTCCAGGGCGCGCGCGCTTGCCGATGAGCTGTCGGTCCCCTTCGCGACGGCGACCGCGGACCATCTCATCATGCGCGACGACATCCAGGCCGTCTCGATCGCTACGCCCGACTTCGCGCATCGCGACCTCGCCCTTGCGGCCGCGAAGGCCGGGAAGCACATCCTCTGCGAGAAGCCGCTCGCCACCACGGCGCCCGAGGCGCGCGAGATAGTCGATGCCGCCGAGAAGGCGGGCGTCACGCTCATGGTCGATTACCACAACCGCTTCAACCCGCCGTTCCTGAAGGCCAAGAGCATCCTCGATTCGGGCGACATCGGGAAGCTGCAGTACCTGTACGTGCGGCTCTCCGACACGATCTTCGTGCCGACTCAGATGCTGTCTTGGGCGGCGAAGTCCAGCGTGGGGTGGTTCCTCGGCAGTCACTGTGTCGACCTCGTCAGGTGGCTGACGGGCTCGGAGGTCACCCGCGTCAGCGCGCGAGCCGGCTGCCGCGTGCTCAAGGCTCGGGGGATCGACACGGCCGACTTCCTTGTCACGACTCTCGATCTGGCGGATGGGACACTCGCGGTTATCGAGAACTGCTGGATCTTGGGCGACCGGGCCCCGGCGGTGGTGGACTTCAGGGCTGAGATCGTGGGCTCGGAGGGTCATATCAACGTGCAGGCCTCCCCGCATGATGTCATCACCGTGGCCGACGAGGAGTCGTTCAAGTGCCACGACGTGCTCGCGGTTCAGAACGTCCAGGGACGCCTGACGGGCTTCGCGATCGAGGCGATCCGGCACTTCGTGTCTGTGCTGTCCGGGGAGAGCGCGCTCGTGGTCGACGGGCGCGCCGGGCTCGAGGCGACCAGGGTCATCTGCGCGGCGGAGGAGTCGGCCAGGGTCGGATCGCCGTGCCAGATCACGGCGGACTGGCCGTAAGCCGGCTGAAGGCCGCTGTCAGTAGATCCGCCTACCGTGAGGGGAACGCGCCATGGTTACCAGAATCACGGCGGTCTGCGCTGCTGTCTCTCTAGGATCCGCACTGCTCGCGTGCGCGGCAGGGGTCCTCGCCGCGGCCGAGGCGCCCTCGTACAGCACCTGGAGCGCCGGCCCTTCGGATGACCCGTCTTACTTCCCGATCGCCGTCTGGCTTCAGGAACCGGCGCGCGCGCCGGACTTCCAGGCCGCCGGCTTCAACCTCTACATCGGCTTGTGGGAGGGGCCGACGGAAGAGCAGCTTGCGACCCTCGCCAAGCACAACATGAAAGTCATCTGCGACCAGAACGACGTCGGCCTCGCGCACCGGGACGACCCAACCATCGTCGGCTGGCATCAGCAGGACGAGCCCGACAACGCCCAGCCGGTCACCGACCCCCAGACGGGCCAGCAGGGCTGGGGACCGTGCGTGCCGCCGGCCGATGTCGTGGCCAACTATGAGCGTCTTAAGCAACGCGACCCCACGAGGCCAGTGATGCTCAACCTCGGACAGGGCATCGCGAACGACGACTGGTACGGCCGCGGCTCCGGCGCGAGTCTCGACGACTACGCTACCTACGTCCTCGGTGGCGACATCGTCTCCTACGACGTCTACCCGGTGGTGGGCATCGACAAGCCCGATGGCGAGAACTACCTGTGGTACATTGCCAAGGGCCTCGACCGGCTCGCCAAGTGGAACGACGGCAAGCGGATCATCTGGAACGTCGTCGAGTGCACGCACATCGGCAACCCGGACAAGATGGCCACCCCTGACCAGGTCCGCGCCGAGGTATGGATGTCGCTGATCCACGGGTCGCGCGGTATCGTCTACTTCGTCCACCAGTTCGAGCCCAGGTTCATCGAGGCGGCGCTGCTCGAAGACCCGGAGATGCTCGCGATGGTCACGCGCGTCAACGGTGAGATCCGCGACCTGGCGCCCGTGCTGAACAGCCCGACGATCCCCGACCTGGCGAGTGTGAAGTCCTCATCGGATGACGTCCCCATCGACATCATGGCCAAGCGACACGAGGGCGCGACGTACGTCTTCGCGGTGGGGATGCGTAACGCACCGGCCAAGGGGACCGTCACAGTACGTGACGCGGCCGACGGCTCCAAGGTCGAGGTGATCGGCGAGGGCCGGACCCTCACGATCCAGGGCGGCAGCTTCGAGGACGACTTTGCGCCTTACGGGGTGCACCTATACCGGATTGGGTGAGGGGGCCGGGACCACCGGGCCGCTCATCCTGAGTAGGCCCCACGGGGGCCGTATCGAAGGACCCGCCGGCACCGCGTGGCGCAGGCGGCTCGCCTGCGGAAGGGTGGGTGGTGCGACATGCTGCCGAGCAAGCCCCGACGCGTATGGATCCTGTGCGCGGTCCTCGGACTCGTGTCCTTCGCCTCCTGCGGGCACGGGCGGAACTCGGGGGCACCGGCGGAGCAGCAGCCTCCGTCTCCGGCGGCCGCGACGGCCGAATCACATACCACGTCGGTCGAGTCGGGCCCGTCTGCCCCCTTGCGGGAAGTCGTGCGCTTGCCATGGCACGAGTCGCCGAACGTTGGGGCCACGGCCGCGTGGATCGACGGCTCGCACGTCCTGTTCCTAGCGATCGACGGTGCCCTCGTCATGCCGGGAGGCCTGCCTCAGGAGCGACCATGGGCGCGTGGCTGGGAAGAGGAGCAGTTCGACCAGCAGTGCTACGATAGCAGGCGCATTGTGCGCGAAGGCGATGCGCTGTGGGTTCTCGGGGACAGGGCCTTCTGGAATGCGACTTGGGACGGCCAGCGCGTTGCTTGGCAGCGCCGGCCCTCAGGCAACGTGGCGCGCTGGTTGGACTCGGTCGAGGCGCTGGAACAGTCCGGCAGGGAAATGCCACCGTCCTTGGGGTTTGACTGGTGTGTCCGGGAAGGCGTACCTACGCCACTTCCGCCTTTGCCCCCAGATCCGTCTCGCGACCAGTGCGTATGTGCGTTCAGCGAGCATGCTCTGTTCCGCGGACGGAAGAATGCGACGCGCGAGTTGAGGCGCACGGGCAAGATCCGTGTGGAACGCGTCGACAAGAAGGGGCGGGTGCTGTGGTACCGCGATGTGCCTGACGGCCAGGGCGACTCGCCGGATACGCTCTACGAGGCCCTGGACGGGTCGCTCGTGGCTCTGGTGCCGGGGGGAGTGTCCTACTCGGTCTGCCGTCCGCCCCTCTTCGTGGGCGACGGCTTCGTGCAGGAGCCCAGCGAATGGCTCGGCGCTGGGCTCGGCCCCGCGGTACTCTCCGATCCCATGGGAGGGGTCGCGTGGACGCCCAAGGGCGATGCGGTTTTCCACACAGCTTTCCAAGGGGTGGACGAGAAGCGGAACTGGTACTGGTCCGGGCTAGCCCGCTGGAGCCGCCGCACCCGCCGGATACGGGCGCTTCCCTGGGCGGAGGGCGGCGACAGCCCTGCGGTGTCACCAGACGGCAGGACGCTGGCGTTCCGGAGGGACTGCAAGGACGGCACCGAGTTCATACTGGCCGACCTCGTCGGCGCGCCCGAGGTACTGGCGCCGTTGGCGCGACGTGCGCGGGATGGCGAGAGCTAGGATGATGCCCGCGCGAGCGAGGTACCGGGGCGAGGTCCGCACTGCCGGCACTGAAGGGAGCTAACTGCCATGCTCGCACTCACGCTTCTGCTCTGCATCGTCGGCCAGGGCGCCGACCAACTGGCAGACCAGCCTCTGTCCGTTCCTCAAGCGGACCAGGGGATGAGGGCGCTGTGGGACCGACTAGGCCAGGCGCCCATCGGGGACATGCCGTTCGGACGCAAGGTCCCGGACAGAGAGCTGTTGCATGACCTAGTGCGCATCTGTCCCCTGAAGTGCCTAGCCGTCCTGGGCGGCGGCGAGGAGGCGACGCTTGAGCCGCCCGAGCTGGAGTCGGTACAATGGTTGCTGTACTGGCTGTTGGTGGATGGCAACAGCTATATGTACTGGCCGGACCCGCGGGGGAGGTTCGTCGCTCTGGCGCCCTTGCCGCGCGAGCCGGCGTGGCTGTCCGACAAGGACAACATGTGGGTGGGCGACCCGGGCGGGCTGGCGCTGCGCAGGCTGACAAGGTCGTTGCCCACCGAGGTCCAAGCGTTGGTGGCCAGTGGGCAGCCCTTCGTTCCTGCTGATCTGCCGGAGCCTGCCCAGCACCTCCTCGTCGACATCCTGTCATGGGCAGGCGGAGAAGAGGCGGCCGCCCAGGCAGCGGCAGACCCCAGCGCCAGGGCGTGGGTCTGGTTTGGCCCCGAGGTGGTTGTGCAGACAGCGCCGTGCCGCTGGGGCGGCCAGGGCACGTTTGCGGTGCTGCTACACGAGGTTGGGGAATGGACCGTGGGCTCGGCGACTCCGCCCAAGGTGCCGTCGGGCGCGGACCTCGAGGCACTGCTGGACAGGTACAGGCAGGTCCTCGATGAACACGGGCTTCAGGACGGGTACCGCAAGACACTGACGGAAGGCGGCGGCGCGACGTATCAGGCGGAAAGCACCGCCAAGCTACCGGATGCTGAGGTGCAGGTGGAGCGCGACGAGGCCACGGTGGGCGAGTTGGCGAGCCTGATCGCGCGCGCTGCGGGCGCCATGACGGCGGTCAGCGTGGTGCATCCCGATCCGACAGTGATCCTCACGCCCGGCACGTGGCGAGCCGACGAGCTTGCGGACGCTCTCACAGCGGCAGGACGGGTCACGTGCGTGTACCGGCCCCCTACCGTTCAGTTCGTGCCTGCGAGTCGGTACGTTCCCGCGTGCCTCGCAGCGCAGATGGTGATGACGGACGACTGGTACACCAAGCTCTTCGGCCCGGAGTGGCTCGGCCTCGAGACCCCACGGCCGCTGTCCGAACTACCGGAGGCACAGCGCGTGTGGGTCCGGCGCCGCCTAGAAGGCAAGGAGCCCATCGGGGATGACGCGCGTGTGTCGATGTCTCTGATCGCGAGCGTGACGATGTTCGCGTGGGGGCAGGATAGGGCTGCTTTGGCCGACCTTCTCGACCGTGGGATCGTGTGGGAGCGCAAGCCAGGGGTGTTCTGCTACACCAACGACAGCGTGTGCTGGTTCTGGCGGCGCATGCCGGGCGACTGAGTAGCGGCCTGCCGGGGTGCCGACGGTACGAAGTCAACGGGCCGGATGGGGCCCCACCCCACTCGACTCCTCCTCAGGGCAACTTCCGCAAGGCGGGACAACCCGGGCGCAGCTCAATGCTCCCCCCTTGATAGGGGTCGGACGTAAGTGTAAGGTCAGAACCTGATGGAGTCTGCACTGGCCGAGCTTGCCGCAAGGCGGGTTCGCGAAAGGGAGTGTGGTTGTTGAAGCTGGCTATCACCGCTGTTGCGGGTGTGATGGTTCTGGCGCTCGGCCTGGGCGTACATGCCCAAGAGCAGAAAGCGCCTCTCAAGGACGTGCCCAAGATCGTCCTCGACGCAGTCCACGCCAGGTTTCCTCACGCCCAAGTCAATGGTGCAACGAAGGAGACGGAGGACGGCGAGCCGGTCTACGAGCTCTCTCTCGTGAACGACGGGAAGCAAGTCACGGTGAGCGTGGACGGCGAGGGCGAGATTGATGAGATCGAGACCGAGATCGCCGTCAGTGACCTGCCCCCACACGCGGCCGACGCCATCGCCGAGAAGCTCCCGCATGGGACCATCACGAAGGCCGAGGA
>Ga0315280_10000874_pt1 | contig 54332 bp, 38 predicted proteins | sample YL17G06_40_MG_FD_203697 | JGI IMG/M metagenome (GOLD analysis project Ga0315280, IMG submission 203697) | Sediment microbial communities from Yellowstone Lake, YNP, Wyoming, USA - YL17G06_40 | ecosystem: Environmental > Aquatic > Freshwater > Lake > Sediment | place: USA: Wyoming | collected... | reverse complement strand
AGGCCGCCATGGCGGTCGCCGAAGGCGACCTAGCCATTCCACCCCGACCCGTCAATCCGGGATTACGCAACAACCCCATGAATCCGCGCGCTACAGGTGGTCCGCATGACCAACGCAAATGGTACACACCCATCAATATTCCCCTATCGCCCGGCGGTAGGGCTCGACGAAGTGGCCGTTTCGCTTCGGTTGGAGGTTCTTCGCCATTTGCACGAACTTGGCGTAATCCTCTTTGCTCCAGTCGGGCCGGTACTTGTTCACCGATGGTGGGAACTGGCTGACATGCTTGGCGGCCGCCTCGATCTTCTGCTCCGCCACGTCGTTGATGTCCACCCAGTAGTTGACGTCTTTGTCGGCGGCGTCATAGAAGATCATCTCGGGCACCTCGTAGGGCTTGAAGCCATCATAGAGCAGGTGCTCCGGGAAGTAGAGATGGAATGCCGCCCCGCGCACCGCGTCAACCGTGTTGAAGGCGGCCATGCGGTGGTCGCTCTTGTGCCAGCGCTCGTAGGGATAACCCGGATCGAGGCTGAAGATGGCATAGGGCCGATACTGGCGGATGATACGCGTGGCCTGGCCGCACAAGGTCTTGGCCGGCGCGTACTCCAGTTCGCCGTCGTCGTAACCGAGCCAGATCAGGTTTTCCTTCGGAATGCCCAGCACCGCGCACGCCGCCTCCTCCTCGGCCTTGCGAATGCGCGCCAGGCGCTCGCCGGTCATCTCCAGATCGTATGATCCCTTGTTGTCGTTGGTGTAGATGGCGATGACGACCTTGTTGCCGTTTTTCACCAGCTTGGCCAGGGCGCCGCCGCACGAGAATGTGTCATCATCGGGGTGCGGCGCGAAGACGAGGATTGTCTTGCCCTTCCAGTCCTCGATGCGGTCGGGCCAGTGCTTCGCAGGCTGGGCCGGCGCTTGCGACGCGAACGCACAAACCGCGAACAGCAGGGCGATAATCACAGCGAGTGCTTTCATTGTCTCCGCCTCCTTTGATGCAGATTGCGGCGTTACGCTTCGCTAGTTGAACCGACAATCCTTCCACCGCGCGAGCCGCGATGGTTTGACACTGCCGAGCCGCGTGGTTATACTAGCTTGGTCGCCGGAGAGCAAGCAACGTGCGCATGATCGATCTCTCGTTTCCCATCGCCGAGGGCATGTTTCGCTTTCCGCGCGAGTACCATCCGGAGGTGCGCGTCGAGGTCATCGGCACCTACGAGGAGCATCGCTGCCAGGTGCGGCGACTCACGCTCGGCACCCACACCGGCACGCATGTTGACGCGCCGCGCCACTTCTTCCCCCAGGGCGCGACGATAGATTCGATTCCACTGGATATGCTGCTGACCGAAGCGGTACTGTTCGACGCGCCAGGAGCGCCGGGCACTGTCATCGGGCGCCAGCACGTGCCCGCAGGCGGTGCGCCGCCTGCGGGCGAGTTGCAGGCGGGGCAGACGGCGATGCTTCGCACCGGCTGGTGGCGGCGGTGGGGCGCGGATTTCTACGACAACCCGCCGCGCCTGGAGGCCGCAGCCGCGGCCGGCCTGCTCGATGCCGGCGCGGTGGCGATTGCAGTGGACTTCCCGGTGGGCATTGACATCCACGAGCTGGTGCTGGGCCGAGGCAAGCTCTTGATCGAGAACATTTGCCGCCTCGACGAGATTCAGGCGCGACGGTTCTGGCTGCTGGCGCTGCCGCTGAGGATCAGCGACGGCGACGGCGCGCCGGCGCGCGTAGTTGCCGTGGAAGGGGGCCATGAGGCATCACGACCGACGACACGGTAAGCGCCGACCCCGTGGGCGACCAGGCAGAGGCGAGATCCAGCCGCCCCCGGCCGACTTGATCATACCGCCGCCTCCTGAGGCCGAGCTTCCGGCCGAGGGCGCGCAGCCAACCGAGACCCACGAGCTGCCAGCGGCCTCGGAACGCCGCGCCCCCACGCCCGAGGCCGCCCCCGCCCCGCTCGCGACGCAAGCGCCGGCTGCGGAGGCCCAGCCCGCGCCACCTGAACCTCCCCCTCCGGCGTTTGCGCCCGGTGCAAATCCCGACCTGTGGCTGGTTGTCGCGCTGCTCGTCCTGGCTGCGGTCGCTTTCCTGCCCGCCCTCAGCGGCGACTTCGTGTGGGACGACCACGAGCTGGTCCAGGACAACCCCTTGCTGCGCAGCGCAGCGAATATCCCCGCCATCTTCCAGCGGTCTTTCCTCGCGGCGCGGCCCAATAGCTACCACCCGCTCGCCACCCTGAGCTACCTCACGGACTACCAGGTGTGGCGGCTCAATCCCGAGGGTTATCACACGACCAACCTCACCCTGCACCTGGTGGCGACGCTGCTCGTTTACGTCATCGCGACCGTCCTGCTGCGCCGCCGCGACATGGCCTTTGCCGCGGCGGCCCTGTTCGCGGTGCACCCGGTGCACATCCCGACTGTGGCGTGGGTCGCCGCGCGCCCGCAGTTGCTTGCGACCTGCTTCGCTCTATTCGCGCTGCTGGCGTACACCTATTACGTAGGCTCCTTCCAGGAGGACCCGGGCCTGCGGCGGCGAGCCCCGATATACTACTGGCTCGCGGTCGTCGCCTTTACGCTCGCGCTGTTCGCGCACGCGGCCGCGGCGGCGCTGCTCATCCTCTTGCCCCTTTACGAGATCGCGCTCGCGCGGCAGCGACTCGCGCGCGGCGCGGGAGCGCGTTTGTTTCTGCCCTACCTCGGCTTCGCCGCGGGCGGCGTTCTCTACCTGGTCGCGCGCTGGTCGGCGTTGGGGTACCATCTTGCGGTGGGCTTCGATGTGGGCGCCTGGCCGGCGCACATCTACACCGCGGTGGTCTTCGGCGTGCGGGCGATCGGGCTGCTGATCCTGCCAGTACAATCGCAGATCTACCATCTGCCGCAGCTCATCGCCACCCCGCTGCGGGTTGACTTCCTGGTGGCGCTGGCGGCGATGATCGTCATCATCACCGTGGCGATGCGCCTGCGGCTGGCATCGGCCGCGGCGGCGCTCGGCGCGTGGTGGGCGCTGCTGTCATTGGCGCTGACCCTCAACCTCATTCCGCTGCCGGACCCCCAATACTCGGAGCGCGACCTCTACCTGCCCTCGGTCGGGATGGCGATCGTGCTCGGTTGGGCGTTCGTCCGCGCGGGGGATTTCGCCCTGGCGCGAAGGCTGAAGTGGTTGCTCGCGGTCACGGGCGTGCTCTTCGCCGCGGCCATCGGCGCGGGGGTCGGCGTGTCGTGGCAGCGGTCGGCGTGGTATCGGGACGACGTCGCGCTGTTCAGCCGGATGGTGCGCTCGGCCCCCGGGCTGGCGCTGCCGCATTTCGACCTGGGCAACGCTTACCTGGTGCGTGGGGAGACGGGGCGCGCAATTCGCGAATACCGCCTGGCGCTCAAGATCCGCCCGGGGGCGAATATCTTCCACAACCTGGGCAATGCTTACATGGACGAGGGGCGATACGAGGAGGCGGTTGATGCGTATCGGAATGCGCTCGCCCTCAATCCCGAATCGCGGGCCAGCGCGGACGCCCTGACGCAGGCGCTGCGGGCGCAGCGGGGAGAGCTGGGCGCGCGCCGCCCGAGCAAGGCCGACGCCGCGCCGCCGCCCGGAAGCTGAACGGATTAGCGCGTTATGTCGCGCCCTACGAAGTAGTGGTCACACCGAGCCGCCGCAGCGCCTGCTGCGCCGCCCATTGCTCGTCGCCCTTGGCTGAGGAGGCCATCTGGCGCAGCCGGGGCACGGCCGCCTTGTCGCCCAGCTTGCCCAGGGTCACCGCCGCCCACTCGCGCACGCGCGGCGAATCGCTTTGGGTCGCCTGGATCAAGCGCGCCACGGGTCGCTCCGACATCCGCACCAGGGCATCGCTCGCGAACTGCTCCCGGATGACCTCGCCGCTGCCGAGCAGTGCGATCAGCGGCTCCACCGCCGGCTGACCAACATCAGCCAGCGCTCCGACCGCGGCGTCGGCCACTCGCCAGTCGGCGTCATCGAGCGTAGCGACTAGAGGCTGCACCGCGGCCGCGTTGCCCGGCCATCCGAGCGCGCTCGCCGCCGCCACGCGCGCCTTGACATCCGCGTCGTGGAGCGCGGCAACCAGCGCGGGAATCGACTCCGGCGCCTCGTCGAAGCGCAGCCCCTCGGCGGCCGCCCGGCGTACATAGACCGAATCGCTTGTCAGCGCGGCGGTGAGCTGCGGCACGGCGGGTCGGCCGATACGCTGCAACGCCCAAACCGCCCGGTCGTGGAACTGCCGCTCGGGGTCGCGCAGTTCCGTCAGCAGCGGGCCCACCGCGCGCACGTCGCCCATCGAGCCGAGCGCAGTCGCCGTGTCTATGCGCAGGTTGGGGTCTTTCAGATAGGGAATGATGTTGGGCGCGGCGGTTGGATCGGCGATGAGGCCCAGGGCGATGATCGCGGTGCGGCGCAGTCCAGGGTATCGCAGCGCAGCGATCGCGGCCGGCACAGCGCGCCGATCGCGCACATCGCCCAGCACCTTGATGGCGATCTTGCGCAGGTCTTTGTCCTTGCTGCGCTCCGCCACCAGCAGCGGCGCGATGCCACGGCCGCGGATCTTGCCCAGCGCGATCGCGGCCTGCTCGCGCCGGTCCTTGTTGTAGAGCGCTTTGGTCAGCTTCGGCACCGCCGGCGCGCCGATCATGGCGAAGGCATTGACCGCGGCCTCCTTGGCGCGATCGTCGCCCTCTTGCAGCACCGGCAGCAGGTAGGAGATGCTGATCGCCCCGAGCCCGCCCATGGCGCGCGATGCGGCGCGCTGTGGCAAGTCCTCCGGATCCTTGATCAGCGCGATGAGCTGCGTCATCGCCGCCTTGCGCAGCTCCTGCGGCGCATCCCTGGCGACCAGGGCGAGGGCGGCGGCAGCGTGCGCGCGGCGCTCCTCCGGCTGCGCGGGCAGCGAATCCTCCAGTACCCGGTGCTCGAGGAGCTGGCGCGCCGCATACGCCTGCACCTTTGGCTTGCGGCTATCGAGGTCGCGGATCAGCTTCTGCGTGCCAGCGTAGCGCACCCACAGCACCGCGATCAGCGCGACCACGATCACGCCGGTCACGATATACCAGATGCGGCTGCGTTTCCGTTCCATCTACTGAAGCTCGCATATTACGTTTGAGGCTAGCGATGCGACTTGACGCTCGCAAATAGCGGCTTGACGTATAACCTATTACGCGATCGTCAATAATGCCTCGGATACGACTGCCTGCTGTCCATTCATTCGCCGCCCAGCCCAGGCGCCCCTGCCGCCGGCAGGCCAGGCTAGAACAGCCGCGGCTGGCGATCCTTGGTCGCGGCTTCGCCCAGGTGCTCGTAGGCCGCTGCCGTCGCCTGGCGGCCGCGCGGCGTGCGATTGACGAAGCCGATCTTGAGCAGAAACGGCTCGACGGTCTCCTCCAGGGTATCGGTCTGCTCGCTGAGCGTGGCGGCGATGGCCTCGACGCCAACCGGCCCGCCGCCGTACTGCTGGATGATGGTGCGCAGGAACTTGCGATCGAGGTTATCCAGGCCGCGCTCGTCCACCCCGAGCTTGAGCAGCGCCTCGTCCGCCGCTTGCTTGTTGATGACGCCATCGCGCCGCACCTGCGCATAATCGCGGACGCGCCGCAGCAGCCGGTTGGCGATGCGCGGGGTGCCGCGAGCGCGGCGGGCGATCTCATGCGCGCCGTCCTGCTCCATCGTGATACCCAGGATTTGAGCGGAGCGCTTGACGATGCTGACCAGGGCGTCGTCGGGGTAGAAATCGAGGTGATGGAAAATGCCAAAGCGGTCGCGCAGGGGCGCGGAGATGAGGCCAGTGCGGGTGGTCGCGCCGATGATGCAGCACGGGTGGATGGGGATCTTGATACTGCGCGCGTAAGGGCCTTTGTCCTGCACGAAATCGACGACGAAATCCTCCATCGCGCTGTACAGGTACTCCTCGACGACGCGCGGCAGGCGATGGATCTCGTCGATGAAGAGCACGCCGCGCGGCTCGAGGTTGGTGAGAATGCCGATGAGGTCGCCTGGGCGCTCGAGCGCGGGGCCGGAGGTGCCGACGATGGGCGCGCCCATCTCGGTGGCGATGATCTGGGCGAGGGTGGTCTTGCCGAGACCGGGCGGACCGTAGAACAGGACGTGGTCGAGCGGCTCGCCGCGCGCCGTCGCCGCCTCGATGGCGATGGCGAGGTTCTCCTTGACGTGCTCCTGGTCTATGAACTCGGCGAGCGTGGTCGGGCGCAGGCGCAGGGCGTACGCCTCGTCATCGGGCTGCTCGTCGCCGCTCAAGATGCGCTCGCGGATGGGTTTGCCTTTTTTCACGTCTATCTATCGGGGCTGGACGCGAGTACCGTCGTTAGCACACTCGCGCACGACCTAGGGCGGCGCGGGCGGCAAACGCGTCAGCCCACCTTTGGCCGTTTCTTATAGCTCAGGTTCAGCAGTTCCTCCACCGTCTCGGGATGCTCGCCGCTGCTGACCGCGCGCTCGACCATCTCCTTGGCCTCGGCGCGCGAATGGCCGACCTGCATCAGCAGCTCAATCGCCTCCTTCTGGATGTCCTCGACCGCGACCGCGGTCCCGGCGTCATCGCGAATGAGGCAGAACCGTCCCGCCTTACCCTGAAGCTTGGCGATGATTTCCTTGGCCTTGCGCGCGCCGATGCCGGGCAGGCCCTGCAGCGTGCGCAGATCGCCGTTCTCGATGGCCTGGGCGATGCGACTCACCGGCAGGCCCAGCGCGCGCACCGCCAGCCGCGGCCCGATGCTCGCCACGGTGATGAATTGCTGGAAGAAATCCCGCTCCAGCTCGCTGCGAAAGCCGACCAAGATCGGCGTGGCGCGCGAGCGGTCGATCTGAAGATACTCGTAGGTGACGAGATCCAGCTCCTGCCCTTCTTCGGCCGGCAGCGATTGCAGTATCCCCGCCGGGATGAGCACCTCGTAGCCGATGCCATTGACGCCCAGGATCACGCCCTGCGGCTTGCGCTCGAGCACGTGGCCTTTGATGCGCGAGATCAAGTGTCAGTCCTTCGCCCGCGCGCCTTGCGGGTCATCGCGTCGCCCCCTCGCGCAGGCGGCCGGCGTGGCACAGCGCCAGCGCCAGCGCGTCCCAGACGTGGTCATCACCGCTCGCGGCGGAGATCCCCAGGCGGCGGCAGACCATCTCTTTGATCTGGCGGCCGCTGGCGCTGCCGTTTCCCGTGAGCGCGCGCCGCACCTCCGATGCCGCGTAATGCACCAGCGGCAGCGCCGCATCGCCTGCGGCCAGGCAGATCACGCCGCGCGCGTGCGCCATCAAGATCGCCGTGCGCGGGTGGCGGTACTTGGAGTAAACTTCCTCGATCACCATGACATCGGGGCGCAGCTCGCGCAGCGCCTCGGCGATGGCAGCGTGAATCTCGCACAGCCGGGCCGCGAGGTCGCGTCCTGCGGGGCGGATCACGCCCGCCTCGGCCAGGCTCTCGCGCCGGCCATTAAGCTCGATCACGCCGTAGCCGCTGGCCGCCAGGCCGGGGTCTATGCCCAAGACGCGCATGGTGAACGCATTCCGACGCGCCCGTATTATAGCAGCCGCCGCGCTGAGCGTAAAGAAGAACGGGGGGCGGGGGGCGGGGGGCGCTGATCTCGGGCGATTACCGCACGGACTGGCAATGAGCGCCCTTTGCGGTATCACATGCTGTCCACTAGCTGTCGCACTTTGCTCGCTTTGCGGAGGAGGGCGTCGTCGCGTATCTCGCCGGCGAGCGATGCGGCCTCTGCGATGTCCTGTAAAGCCCGGTCCCTATCGCCTAGCAGCGCTGTGACAGGCGCTTTGTTGAGAAGCGTGTCCGCGATATTCCAGCGATCGCGCATCGAGCGGTAGATTTCGAGCGCCGCGTCAAAGGACGTCACGGCCTGATTCGGGTTTCCCTGCGCAAGAGCTAACTTCCCGAGTGAGTCTAACGTGTTCGCCTCACCCAGTCGCTCTTGAATCTCCCGGTAGAGCGGCAGCGCCTCGTCATACGCAGCCTGCGCCCCCGCCAGGTCACCCGTCCGCAGACGCAGATCACCAAGCGCCTTCAGCGTGTTCGCCTCACCCAGCCGCTCTTGAATCTCCCGGTAGAGCGGCAGCGCCTCGTCATACGCCGCCTGCGCCCCCGCCAGGTCACCCGTCCGCAGACGCAGATCACCAAGCGCCTTCAGCGTGTTCGCCTCACCCAGCCGAGCCTCAATCTCCCGGTAGAGCGGCAGCGCCTCGTCATACGCAGCCTGCGCCCCCGCCAAGTCATCCGTCCGCCGACGCAGATCACCAAGCGCCTTCAGCGTGTTCGCCTCACCCAGCCGCTCTTGAATCTCCCGGTAGAGCGGCAGCGCCTCGTCATACGCAGCCTGCGCCCCCGCCAGGTCACCCGTCCGCAGACGCAGATCACCAAGCAACAGGAGCGTTGTGGCCTCGCCGAGCCTGTCATGCTCCGATCTGGCTTGCATAAGTGTCCGCAGCGTGATCGTCAACGCTTCGCCTATGCGATGGACGAACCCCAAACAAGCCACGAGGTGAATAGCGAGTTGAACGTTCACGCTCGGCTCCTGCCGTGACTGAGGCGGCACGAACCGCAGGTCCAGGCAAGCCCTCATAGTGGCCTCATCCAGCGCGAGCAGCATCCGGGCGGCCATGCTGTGCTCGCCGCCCAGTGCGCGGTAAATCGTCGTAGCGCGATCCGCGAAATGTCGGATGAGGCGCGGGCGGCACCGTTCGAAGTCCTCGTCGTTGAGGTACTTCCGCGCGAAGCGCGAGACAGGCGGCAAGAGGAAATACCTGCCAAGCGGATCGCGCTCGACCAAGGAATGGCGATGAAGAGCGTGAACCGCGGGACGCCAGTCAAAGTCCGTGATTGCTTCAAGCGCTGGCTCGTCGGCCCCGCCAGGAACCAGTGACAGAAGGACAAACAGCTTTGCCGCCAGTGGAGTTCTCGCCTGAAGTCGGCGATACGAGATGCTGATGGATACGGCCAGACTGGAAAGCGCGTCCTGCTCGTCGGGCGACCTATCGGCAGCCTCAAGGACGACTTCAGGATTCTCCTCCAGCGCCGTGCGTATCTCGGCGAGTGTCATCTCGGGGTGGTGGGAAGCGACGATCGAAATGGACAGTGGATGATTGCCCAAGTGCTCCATGATATGCCTGAAATCGTCATTGGCCCACAGAGCGTTTACGTCGGTGGGCTCGGCGGTGTTGCGACAGAAGAGCAGCAGGGCGTCGCTTGTCGGTAAAGGAAGGATGGGCACCACGCGCTCGGGTGCCGGAAGGCCTCCGCCTACCGGATGACGAGAGGTTATCAGGAGGCGCGTATTTCGCGAGCCCCTGAGGATGGCACTGAGCAACGCTCGAGTTCCGGGACCGTCATCGAGCAGCGGATCCTCCAGATTGTCCAACACGAGAAGCCGGTCGCTGTCGCCGAGAGCAGCAGCCAGTTGAGCGTCATCCTCTGGCTCAATGCCGATTGCAGCCGATATCCCCGTGCGAATCAGACCTGCCGATTCGGCCTTCCGCAACTCAATGAAGTGAATGCCGTCTCGAAACCGGCGTCTCTCAGCGCACCAACGAGCCACCTCGACGGCGACTTGCGTCTTGCCAATCCCAGGAGCGCCCCGAAGAGTCACCAGGCGACCGCTTAGAACCAACTGGGTTGCGTTGTGCAGTTCAATGGCCCGGCCTGTGAAGTCCTCCCGTCGAGCGGCCAGTGGAGGGCTGGCTGGCGTGCCGGACGGTGTCTCGTCAACAGGCGGACCCGTCTCTCGGCAGGTACAAGCCTGTTCGTTATGCTCATGGTCCTGAGGGAGGAGCAGGAACTTGCGCGCCTCGGGCGCAGCTTGGCTGCGCAGCTCAGGATCCGACTTGACTGCCGCCACGCCGGCCTGGAAACAGTCCCGCACGCAACGTCCCAGTGCGGCTTGCCGGTAGAACTCACGCGCGAAGGTCGTTGCGGCTCGGTCCCGCACCGCATCCTCTGTTTGCACTGCTACGACGTGGCGTACCCCCGCCCGCGACAGTGCAAGACCCGTCGGCTCTGAATGGCAAGCGCTGACGAACGCCAAGTCCGGCAACTTCACGTTCGCCGTAGTCACCAGTTCGGCGAACTCCTCCGGCCGAAGTTCGTGGGTGCCTCCGGAGCCGTCCTCGAACGCAAGGCAGTCGGGAGCACCGTGGCCGCTGTAATGCAGCCAGTCGCAGCCTTCGGCGAGATGACGGCAGAGGTTCTCGGCGGTCGCGATGTCGAAGCACACGTGAACCGGGATCTGGTGATCCGCAAAGACGCGCAGCAGCGCTTCCCTCTCAGCTTCTGAGTCAAGCAACTGCAACGGCAATCCCTTGCCGTCAACGAATGGGTGGGAGAACAGAACCAGCAGACGTGGGACGTCGGCCATGGACACCCTCCTGTGCCAGGGAATAGCGAACGCGGCCCGGTCAATCTGGGCTGCTTCGCTACTTCGGCGGCTTCTCGATCACTCCTGCCCTACGGCAGCTCCCGCCCTTCCTGTATCGCGCTGCGGTAGGGAGCGACGCGGCGATCAACGATATCCGCGAACTCGGCCGCCAGCTCCGGCGGCGGAAGGCCGGGCGCCTCCTCGCCATATGCCTGCACCGACTTGCGCCGGGCGTTGTAGGGCTGCATGGGGTAGCCCTTCGACGCGATATAGAGCTTGCCCGCCACCGCCCCGGAGACCTTGAGCGCACCCAGCGCTTGCAGCGTCTCATTGACGTCCTTCTGCGCGGCGCGCGCGCGGTCCATGCGGCCAGCGTGGAAGTGGTGGCCGACGGCGTAGATCATCTCGGGGTGCGTATTGCAGCCGCCGCCGATGACGCCCAGCGCGCCCTGCTCGAGCGCGTCGAGGTAGAAATGCTCGGCGCCCGCGATCATGCCGAAGCCGGTCGCGGCGACCTCGCGGCACACCGGGTCGAACACGGCGTGGTCGGTCGTCGAGAGCTTCATGCCGGCGATGCGGGGCAAGGTCAGCAGGCGTCGCATGAGCGCCGGCGTCATGCAATACTCGGCGGGCATCCCCGGCGGCTGGTAAATGACGATGGGAAGATCGATCGCATCGTTGACCGCGCGGTAGTAATTGAAGATCGTGTCCGCGAGCGGCACGCCGGGCTCAGGCCGCAAAGCCGAGGGCAGCACCAGCACCGCGGCATTCGCGCCGCGCTGCTGCGCGTATTGCCCGAGCGATACGGCTTGCTCGGTGTAGCGCGCGGGGTCGGGGCAATGCTCGGGGTTACCGTCGAACTCGCCCGCGCAGCCAGCGATGACGCCGATCTCGCCCGCGGCAGCGTCAACCACGGCGGCGATGAGCTGGCGCGTCTCCTCGACGGTGAAGGCGTACATCTCCCCCACCCCGGAGCGCGCGAAGATCGAGCTCACGCACTTGCGGTCCTTGAGCCATCGCACCAGGTTGCGAACGCCGTCGAGGTCGAGGCGGCCATCCGCATGTCGCGGCGTGAACATGGGCGTGATGACGCCGGTGAGGAACTTCGGTGGGCAAGCCTGCGAACCGGTCATGTGCTATCCTCCCTCGTTCGCTCTTGTGGACAGCGCAGGTGGATCAACGAATAGTCTGTGGATGGGCATATCCGGCAAGACACACTGCACGTTTTCATGCCAGGAATTCCTGCCGAAAATCATCCCTTTTCGTCCACGGCACGGGATTGACTTCGTAGCTGCGCAACGCGTCCAAGACAGCGCTTGGCACTCCGCGCTCGGCGTCATTGACCACCGCATAGGCACGGGAGTCCGGCGCCCTGACTTCTCTCGTGTCGATCCAGGCAAATGCTACGGCCATTGCGGTATCTCGGTTGGGACGATTGATTGTTTGAACGATGCGTTCAGGCCGGGCTGGGGACTTGGGGATCACGAAATCAAACAAGTGATCGTAACCACTCTTACCGGTGAATTTCACCTTCGGCGTGAACCGCACTTGAAGTAGATCAAGCCACACGACGACATCCTCGTAGAATAAGCTAGCCACCATGGGGACCGCGAGGTAGAACATGTCGTTCAGCGCGAGCATGGCCTGAACCAAGTTATGTTTCCGGAGTGCGAAGTTGTCCTTCGAGGCGCGAACCTCAAGCGCGCCATTGTTCAACTGCACTCCGAAGCCGTTCAAAGTCATCTTGAGGAGCGCCTGCCTCTTCTCGCTGTCAAGGCCACAGCCAGACCGCTGCAAGTCTTCGAGCACATAGCCGTCATCCGTTAGCAAGTATCCGCCATTCTGACGTCTTGCGTATATCTGCAAGTAGTCGTTGTGGCGATCCAGATACGGAGTGGTGATCTCGACCCAGTCGTTGATCTGCCGCAAAGTCGTCTTGTCTTTGAGCCATGCCACGTAGCGATCTAGCAGATCCCTGACTTCATCAATCATGTGAATAGCCCTTTACGGATCACCGGAGGCTCGGTGATATTGCAGTAACGCATGAAATCCTGTAGGACCTTCCAGAGATCGGCGACGTCGGGGAACTCGTCGCCGGGGAGCGCTGCGGCCCACTTGTGGCCAAAACCCTCCCGATATACATGGAGATGCGGGCAGGCGATCTCTTTTCCGTCGGGGTTGCGATGCGGCGGACCGCCGAAGTCAAGCCTCAGAAGCACCACCACCTGTCGGGCGCGGTTCTGGTATGTGCCTTTCAACAAGTCAATTCGTCCCCGACTGATGTCAAGGAGGAAGTTCTCCCGCCGGTCGGGGGACGTCAACGGAACGCAGATCGAACCACCCAAGGCTGGATAGTCCCACGTGTCTTCGTTCACTCTATGCTTGGGCATTGCTATCAACGCATCCGCCTCGGCCTGCGTTAGGTTCATATCTGCCATCGCCTCACCCCTCACGGACGGGCCGGTTCGTTAGACGCATCTATTCGACGCTATAGCTTCTTGTGCCACGTCGTCCTATACTGAAACCACTCGATGGTGGCAAGAGCAGACGCTGTCCCAGCGCCGCATTCCGCGTTGTCGTGATCAATCCTTTGACCGCCGATCGACCTCAGGCCGCAGCCGCCAGGTCCAGTCGGCGACGTGCGACGTCTTGAGCCGCTCGTAGCCGATGACGAAGGTCTCGAAGTCATCGCCGATGGGGTCTTTCCATTTCGCGGGAATGCGCGACGCGCCGAGGATGGCGCCCATGATGGCCGCGGTCTGGCCGGCGCTGCAATCGGTATCGAGGCCGCACATGGCGGTGATGCAGGTCGCGCGCTCGAAATCGCCGCCGCCGAAAAGCAGCCCGATGACCACCGCGCAGATGGCGGGAAACGCGTGCACCGGGTGGTAGCGGCCGGCGTGGCTGCGCTCGGCCTTCTGCCATGCCTCCAGCCAGGTGCTGGATTCATCGCACCATCGGATCGAATCGCGCACGACGGCGACGAATCGCGAGCGCGGCGGCACGAAACCGAGGCCGATCTCCAGCAGTCGCCGCGGATCGCTCTCCAGGAATGCGGCGGCGATGAGCGCGGCGTCATATAGCTCGCCGTAGATCCCGTTGCGGTCGCACGATACCACGCTGTCGCGATAGGCATACTCGATGGCGTCGGCGGGGCGGCCGGGGCACAGCAGGCCCCACACCTCGCCGCGCATTTGCCCGCCGATCCACTCCCGGTAGGGGTTATCGAACAGCGCGCTGCTCGGCGGCATGATGCCGCGCTTCAGGTTCTCGATGGCGACCTTCTCCGCCGTATATGATGTGGGCAAGCGCTCGACCCATTCCAGGCCGATGTCACGCGCAGTGAAATCGCAGCCCTTCTGCTCGATGACATGCAGGGCCACGATCTCGTAGGCGGTGTCATCGTTGAGGGTGCTCGGCGGCTTGTGGACGTAGTCGGTGATCTCGCCATGCGTGTCGGCGATGCGCTGGCGCGTCCAGCCCTCGATCGGCCCGCCCAGCGCGCCGCCGATGTTCTTGCCGAGCCAGCCGCCGTGGATGCGGTCGCGGATGGCGGCATCGTCGAAAGCCAGCGGGGGCAGCGGCGTTGGCTCCAGCCGCGCGTGGATATTCTCGAATCCCGACGGCTCGTCATAGGACCAATCTGACTGCATCGGGCAGTGGTGCAGCGCGCCGCGCGCCTCGGCGACCAGGCGCAACGCGCGGTGCGGGTGGGCGGATTCGAGCGCCGCGGCCGCTTGCTGCGCAAGCTCCTCGGGCTCGGTGACATCGCGGCCGAGCTCGCGCTCGGCGGTCATCATCTCGTTGCAGAAGTGCAGGAGCTGGCGCGCTTCGTCATCGCGCGTTGGCTTATCTGGCATGGGATCGCCCCTCGCTGTTGAGGTCATTTCGGCGAGGCATTGCGCAGCCCCTGCCTGGGGGCCGTGACCTGTCTTAGTGGGTGGGGCGTCTGTGGGAGCCGCGTCTCGCGGCGATCCGGATCGCCCGGGGGCGCCGCGCTTGGCGCGGCCCGGGCTCCCACGAGCGCGCAAGCCAGCTCCCACTCTTCGAGGTCACACCCGCCTGACGTTCGTTTGACAGCGGCTGAGGCCCCAGGTAGAATCGCATTGGGGATAGGCGCCAGGCGCATGTGGGAGCCGCGTCGCAGCGACTCTGATCGCCCGGAGGACCGGGCTCCCACAGGTGCGCACCCAATCCTCATCGAGCGTGGCTCTCATGAATGAGAAGGTCGAGGCGCAGTTGTCGGTCTTGGCGCGCGCGCAGGCGGCGCTGCGGGGGGCGGATCCCGAACGCGTGGCGGCGCTCAGCGGCGCACGGCTGGAGCGGCGGGACAGCGCGGCGGTCTTTGTCGTGCGGCTGCTTGATGTGATAATGGAGATGACGCATCCCGAGCTCGCGGTCAGGCGCGCGGACGGCCAGCCGGCGCCGGAATGGCAAGGGCACCTGCTGACCTATTACCTGTCCATGGCTGACGGCGCGCAGCCGGCGGGCACACGGGTGGCGCTGCGCGACCTGCCCGACGGGATGTTCTACCAGAGGGCTTACGACGGCTACACCGGCGGCGACCTGGTGCGCACATTCCGCGATGATATCGAGAGCTTCCGCGAAGCTTGTCGGTCGCTCGGCGGCGAGCCGCTCAATACGAGCGACGCGGGCTATCGTTTTCTGGTTCTGCCGCGGGTGTGGCTGGCGGCGATGTACTGGCTCGGCGAGGAGATGATCCCGCCGTCGGCGCGGGTGCTGTTCGACGCCGCGATCAAGCATTACCTGCCGACCGATAGCTGTGCGGCGCTGGGCGGCTGGCTGGCCGATCGGATTATAGAGAAGCATCGAATCGCAGGTTAGACCCGGATTATGCATAGGGTGAACGAAATGTCATTCCGAGCCCTTCGGCTTCGCTCAGGGTAGACTCCGCGAGGTTTAGAGCCTATCCTAAAAACCTGCAGGGATGCACCTGAATGTCATTCTGAGGCGAAGCGGCTAGGTCGCTCCGCGACCGCCGTGGCGGTCGAAGACCTGGCCACCGGAGAATCTTGCGAGCGTGACGCAACTCGCCACCAAGATCCTTCGCTTACGCTCAGGATGACAGTTGCCCTTTTTAGGACAGGCTCTTACCCGCCTTTGGCGGGAATCCGCCTTCGCGGGCGACGAAGTTCCGCTTCGGCGGACGAAGGCGCCCCCTATCGCCGTTCAGCAACCCCGGTAGGGGACCCCTCGCGTTGCGGCTAGGGGCGATGAATCGGGCCGCCGTGGCGGCCGGAGGCCTAGCCACTCGGGGTGACATCACCCGGCCTGCGCCGCCAGGACTGACCATGGCTCGCGTCCTGCTCGTCAACTCCAACCTCATGCAGCCGCCGATTGCGCCCATCGGGCTCGATTACCTGGCCGGACATCTGGACGCGGCGGGGCACGAGGTCGAGCTGCTCGATCTGTGCTTCGCGGACGATTGGCGAGCGGCCGTAGCGGCCCGGCTGTCGCGCGGGCCAGCGCCGCATATCATTGCCCTCACGCTGCGTAATACCGATGATTGCTACTGCGCCAGCCAGCAGTCGTTCCTACCGCTGGTACGGGAAATGCTCGCGGCGCTGGAGGCCGGCGCCGGCGATTCCACCCTGGTCATGGGCGGCGTCGGTTTCTCGCTCATGCCGAAAGCAATTCTCTCGCTGTCCCAACGCTGGGCCGGCGTTGTCGGCGATGGCGAGCTGGCGCTTGCTGCCCTGGCGTCTGCGATAGATCGCGGAGAAGACGCTCACGCGGTGCCTGGGCTGGTGACGCGCACTGGCGACGGCGAATGGCGCGCGCAACCGGCGTCTCTCGCGGAACCGCCGCGCACCATCGGCGCCCGGTCGTGGGTGGACAACCGACGCTACTTCGTCGCCGGCGGCCAGGGCGGCATCGAGACCAAGCGCGGCTGCGCCGGCCGCTGCATCTACTGCGCCGACCCGGCGGCGAAAGGCCGCGCTTACCGCCTGCGGCCGCCGTGCGAGGTCGCGGATGAAGCCGAGCGCTTGCTGGCGCAAGGCGTGGACTGCTTGCACACGTGCGACAGCGAGTTCAACCTGCCGCCCGAGCACGCGCTGGCGGTCTGCCAGGAGTTCATCCGCCGCCGGCTGGGGGAGCGGATGCGATGGTACGCCTACTGCTCGCCGGGGGCGATGACGGCGGAGCTGATCGCCGCGATGCAACGGGCGGGATGTGTCGGCATCAACTTCGGCACCGACAGCGCGTGCGACGCGGTGCTGCGCGCGCTGCGGCGCGATTTCAATGCTGCTGATATCGCGCGCGTGGGCGAGATGTGTCGCGCCGCCGGCATGACGTACATGTGCGACCTGCTGCTGGGCGGGCCCGGCGAGACGCGCGAGACGGCGGATGAAACGATCCGGGTCATGCAGGAGCTGGGACCGGACGCCGTCGGCGTGGCTATCGGTCTGCGGATCTACCCCGGCACCCAACTGGCGCGCATCGTCAGAGCCGACGGCTTCCGCCCCGATAACCCTAGCCTTGTGGGAGCCGTTGAGGGCAACGAGGACCTCGCGCGCCCGGTCTTTTACTTATCGGCGGCGCTGGGCAAGGATTACGGGCGCGAGCTGCACGCGCGGCTGCGGCCGGGTGGCCCTTTGGGCGCAAGGTTCTTCCTCGGCGGCAGCGCGGACGAGACCGACTACAACTACAACGCCAACGCGGCGCTGGTGGCGGCGATCAAAGCCGGCGCGCGCGGAGCGTATTGGGACATCTTGAGGCGATTGAGGGTTTAGCCGCGGCTGAACACGGATCGGCTGAGCCAGAGAGGCACCAAGGGAACCGGAATTTCTGCCTAAGGAGCGTGAAATCCCCGATCCGGTATTGGTGCCTTTGTGCCTTGGTGGTTCTTGTTGGGTATTCTCAGAACTTGAGGCCCAGTGAGCCGCTCAGGGCCTGCGCATGGTAGCTAAAGCGCGCGTCGGAGGATTGGCTGGCGATGCGGCGCCAGTCAACGAGGAAATTGAGCCCCGGCGTCAATCCGATCTGCCAGCCAACCCCTATCGAGGTGCGCCGATTGCCGCCCGGATAGCCGGAGTTGCTGCTGCCCTCCCACTCGGCGAACGCTTGCTGCCGATTGCCGATGGGATAGGTCAGGCGCGCGCGCAGGCCGGAGTTGGCCATGCCGCGCGCGGCGCTGTAGTCGGCGTCTCCATACCCGCCCGCGTACTGCCCGTAATCCCCGCCGAAGCTGCCGCTGGTCGCGCCGCTCATGTGACTGTAGCTCAGGTCGAGCTTCAGCCCCGGGCCGACGGGGCCGACGGTCGCTCCCAGCGACGCGATGTCGTTGGCTGAGCGGCCGCTGGCGCCGAGGTAAGCCAGGTTCTGGCGCGTGTATTGGCCGATGAGGCAGAGCGATTTCGCCGGCTGCCAGGAGAAGCCCCCGGTCCAAGCATCGCTGTCGCTATTGGTGCCATAGCCGCCTTCGCTCAACTGCGCGTCATAGCCGAGGTTCAGCGACAGGCCGGAGCCGAAGCTGTGGCGGATGTTAACCGTGCGCGAACGGTTAGCGTAACCGGATATCTCGCGGCCGTCGACGCTGACCGAGGCGCCCGACGACGACGCGCGGTAGCCGAAGGCGATGAACGTGTCCCGCCCCGGCTGGTACTCGATGCCCAGGCGCGAGCTGCCCGCCGCGCTCTTGCCGCCGCCGGCCAGTGACACGCCATTGCGCGCAAGGTCGCAGACGACACTGAGCCGCTGCCCTGGCCGGTAATACATGCTGATGGATGTGCCCTGGCCGCGCCCTGAGTATTGACTAGCGAACGTCGAGAGCAGCGTGCCATTCATTAAATCATACGTCGGCGCTACGTCTGACGACAGCGGCGCCTCGCCGTCGCGCGCGTCGGCGCTGCGCCGATAGGTCGCCTTGATGCCATAGGCCGGGCGCTCGAACCCTAGCGTCAGCATCTGGTTTCCGCTGCGCTCGCCGAAGCCGCTGCTGCCGGCAAGCGATGACCACGACCCGCTGTACGACAATGTCGGCCACCCGGGCCGGCTGAAGTCGAGGGTCAGATCGTGAGAGCGGTCGTGCACCAGCAAGTCAACCGCTCCGGTCGTGCTCGCGTACTGGAAGTAGGGCCGCCGATAATCGCGCATCGCCGCCGACAGCCGCAGCCCGGCGACCGGCTGGAAACCCAGGGTCCAGTCCCATCCCCCGCGAAGCTGCGTCTGGCCGGCGGACTCGAAGGGCGCGAATGCGGCGTCCGCGCTGCGCAGGTTGGCGGCAAGCGACAGGCGATTCCATTCGCCGCGCGCGCCAAAGGCGAGCGCCGTACCCGAGGAGCGAAGCAGACTATCGTCGCCCGACGCCGCGCCCGTTGCGACGCCGCCGACGCTGTGCGCGATCTCGGCGTCGAGGTTGAGGTGCGGCCCCGCGGCGTAATGGGTATCGATCCCCACCAGGGAACGCGCGGGCGGCGCCGACTGCGACGCGCCTGACACCTGGTAGCTGACGACGATGAACACCCCGGCGGGCACCGGGCTGAGGAAGAAAATCGAACCAGTGGCGTAGTCGAGCTGGTAGTCCTTCCCTGCCACTTGCAGGATTCCATCGAGGCGCACGCGCTCGCTGCCGGGCTCGATGGGACGGTAGGTCAGGGTGAAAGGACCGACCGTGCCCGTGCCCAGCCAGCGATCTTCCCTGGTGGCCGGCGTCGCCGCCGCGACCCCGCGCCTTTCGAGCCCCAGGTAGGTGGCGCCGACGCTGACCGCCGAGGTAACCGGCCACGACGCGCGCATGCCGACGAGGGTTCCCGAGCTGCTGCCGGGGCTATCGTATTCGTAGCTAACGGCGATGCGCGAGGTGGGCGGGATGATGAGCGTGGGCGAGAACTGTATCAAGCCCACCTGGTAGTCAACGCTGTAGTCGGCGCCTCGGCGCAGCCGGCGACCGTCCACCTCGACCACCTCGGAGGCATCCACCACCGGGGTGGCCGCGAGGTAGTATGGCCCGGAGGAGTTGCGGCCGTAGAGGACGTCAGTGCGCACCGCCGGCTTCGATTCCGAGGCGATGAGGGAGAGCGCGCCTCGGCTGAGCTTGGTGTCCACCAGCAGGCCGCGCAAGTTGCGCCGAAACGCGGTTAGCCCGTTGCCCTCGAACGCCACCGCCAGGTCGCCCGCCTTGACCACCGCGTCGTCCCCTTCGAAGGTGAACGTCATGTGCTGCCGGCCCTGGGAGAACGGCCCGCGCGAAATCGCGGCGTCAACTGTGAGGCTGGGGAGCAGCAAGCCGTGCAAGACGAGGTCGGTGCGGTGCTCGAAGCCGGGCGACAGGGCGTAATCATCCCACAGGTAGGCGCTGCGACCGGTTGCGCCCCCGGAGACGCTCTGAGCGCGGAAGATGATGGTATCCTGGCCGATGACCGACAGTGCGGCGGGTCCGAGGTGAAGCTCGCCCGCCGCGGCGCAAAAAGGCGCTGCCAGCGCGCAGGCGACAGCGAGCGCGATGGCGATATGCGGCATGGCGACGCAGCGCGGCAGCGGGCATTGCCGACGCGAGATCGCGCTTGCGCGGGCGGCTGCGCGCGCTGACATGCCTGGCGTATGATGACCGGTCGGCGCCGCGCGCGGGCTGCGCGCGGCGCCGACTCTTCGCGGTATGGTCACGCTCATTAGCGCCTGAGGATGATGGTGCGCATACCCTTGACCGCCTGCCCCTCCTCGGTAACGGCGGCGATCGCGCACAGGTAAGGTCCGCTCGGCATCATGCGGCCGGCGGAGTCGGTGCCATCCCAGGAGATGAGGTTGGTGCCGGCGACGGCGCTCGCGCCGCGCGTGAGGGTCTTGACTAGAGCGCCGGCGAGCGTGTACACGTCAACGTCCACCGCGGCCGTGCTGGACACGTCGTAAGATATGGTCATGCCTGAGGCGCGGCTCGCGATCTGCTGCAAGTTGTTAACCTGGAGCCGGGCCCACGGCGTCGAGTCGACCTCGACCTGGAAGTGACGCTCGCCCGGCGTGGCGCCGGTGTTGAAGACGTAAGAGCTGGTGGTGCGCATATACTGGCGCCGGTTGGCGTCCTGATCGACCACCGTCAGGCGATAGCGATTGGGAACATGCGACAGGTCGGGCCACGAAAGCACCACCTGGGAGTTGGGGACATCGGTGCGCACGACGAAGTCCCACGTCGCGCGCGCGGTGACCGGAGGCTTGAAGCTGGTGGCGAGGTCGGCGTAGGCGGCGCGGCCATCGCCGAAGCTCAAGTCAACATAAGGCGACACCGGGGGCGGGCTCTGCAAGCTGAGCCGCGGGTCGGCCGCGCCGGCGCCGCCCGTAACGCCCATGTAGTTGAAGGCATCGGCGAGATCGCCGACGCGGGCGACGAGCTGGATGGTCCAATCGGGCTTGGCAGTCGCGGCGACGACATCGGTCGCCGCTCTGCCGCCGGGCGGCGGGACGAGCAGGTCGCACGGCACGAGCGCGCGCACCCAGCACGCCTGCCACACCGACAGGGTCTTGGCGGCGCCGCTGTAGGTGGCGTCGAGCAGGGCGTACTGCCTGGCCAGCGGGTCATAGGTCCAGGCGTAGGGTCGAATCCACCCCATCTGCGCCGCCGCTTCGAGCGACAGCGTCATCCCGCTGCGGCGCACCTGCGACGCCGTCCAGTCGATGTCGGCGCAGAACGGGTTGCCCACCATGTTCCAGCCCGCAGTCAGGTGTACCGCGTACGGCGATTGCTCGCTCACCGGAGCGCCCGCCTGCTGGAGCGCGAGCGTGGCGCCATCGTTGATCGCCACCCAGAAGCCTGCGCCCGGCGTCAGGCCGGCAAATCCGCCCTGGCCGTAGTAGGCGTATGCTCCCCCGGTCGCGCTGGGGATCCACCGCGCCAGCTTTAGCCCCGCGCTGCGGCCGAACACCACTGCCGGGTCGGCGTTGGTGAAGGTGAAGGGCATTGCCGCCATGTAGAGGCCGTTGGTCCACACCGTCTGCTGCGGCAGGCGGCTGCTGACGGTGACGTCCGACGACGTCGCGCTCAGGCTGACGCTGCTGATGAGCACGGGCGCGCAGCCGGGCGCAGCGATCGAGACGTCATACGTCCCCGCCGGCAGGCCGGTGATCTCGTAGTTGCCCTGCGCGTCGGTGACCGTCCAGAATTCGGCGCGGGTGGTCTGCTCCGCGGTGACCTTGGCGTTCGCCACCGGATTGCCATTTTCGTCGATGACGCGCCCCTGGATGGCGTAGCCCTGCCCGACTTCGGTGGTGGCAGGGTTGGACTGCACCGTCTGCTCGCCCGAGTCGGAGACATAGGTCAGCGTCGCGGTGTTCGATATCGTCACCGCCGCCGCGGCGGACGACACCACGGCCGCGACCGCAATCGTCAGCATCAGCGTTGCCCCGCGCCAGGCGCTGTGCGCGAGACGCCTCACGCGGGTGGATGCAAGTGCTTTCATTTCCTCAAGCCACCGTGCGTCAGATCGAGAGTGAGATCGGGACGGAATGGTTGCCCCGGGGCCCGGCTGGACCAGGCCCCGGGGTCGCTTCGCAGCTTGCCAGTTGCTAGTTCACAGTTGCATCGAAGGTGATGGTGCCTGAAGCGCCGGCAGCGACGGTGCCGAGGGTGACGGTAATCACGCCGCTGGCGACGGTGACGTTGTCAGCGTCGGCGGCGTCGGTCTTGGCGGCGCCGTTGACCTTGACGCTGTTGGCGACATAGGTGACAGCGGTCGGGACGGTGTCCCTGATGACCACGGTCGTAGCCTGGGCGTTGCCGGTGTTGGTGTAGGTCAGGGTGTAGCGCACGGTGTCGCCAGGCGCGGCCTGCGCCTTGTCCACGCTCTTGGTCAGCGTCATGACCGCAGAGTTGGCGGTGGTGGTGAAGACATCGGTCGCGTGCTTGCTCGCGTCGTATTGCGAAGTCGCGGTGAGGGACGTGGTGTCAGTCGCGCCGCCGGCGGCGCCGGCGGGCACGGTGACGGCGACGAAGCACTTGAAGGTCGCCTCAGCGGCGAGGCTGCCCGTGCTCGACGCAACGTTGGTCTCGCCGGATTGGTGCACCCCGTCGTTAGCGACGCCGCCGCCCGCGCCATCGTCTTTGTAGATGGCTACGGTCCAGACGGGCGTGCTGGCCGACGTGGCGGCGAGGGCAAAGGTGTCGGAGCCGTTACCCTTGTTGCTGACGGTGGCCGCGTAGTAGACGACGTCACCGTTTGCGCCAGTGCCCGACCCGGTGGCCGGACTGGCCTGCACCGCCGCAACCTGCGAGACCGTGACCGAGGTCGCGTTGGAGGTCACGGTAGGCTGCGCCTGACCGGAGGGGTTCTTGTAGTCGAGGGATGCGGTGTTCGAGATGACGGTGCCCGCGGGGGTGCCCTGCGCGAGGGCAGGGATCGCGGTCGCCGCCGCGATGAGGGTCACAGCGAGCAGCAGTGAGGTGCCCTTGATGGGCGTTGACAACCAGCGCATTTTCGTCCACCTCCAGAGTGGTGGGTCCCCTGGCACACGCGATGCTGAGCGCATCCTCGGCGCGAGGATCACGCTGTGCGCCACCATGCTGGCGGTGGTGAACGAGGTGGTGCGAAGCTGCCAATGCTTGCTACTTGATGCAAACCGCCCCTGGCAGGGATTGCCAGGGGCAGGTTAGCAGACAACGACGTGACTACGGCGCTGCTAATCCGTGCTGTTTGGCAACCCGGCTGACTAACGGCGCGTGGCCGTTTCAGATACTTATGCGCTTTTCTGAGATGCTGCACCTCAAGCGCACACGGGTCTTCCGCCTTGATCGCCGCGCCAAGCGCTGCGCCGGCGCTGCATGCGGTAGAACCACATGCGGCGGAGCCGTATCTGACGTGAGTCCCGTGGCTTTGCGTCCCCTTCTCGCGAAGGGTTTGCCTTTATCAACCAGCCTTAGTGACCAACTTATCGACGACCCAGGGTGACCTCCTTGCTTGCCGGCTGGTGCCGGCCATTACGTCATGTCCTATATTCCACATTCTTGCGGCGCCCTGAGCACCATGTCAGCGATGCGCTCAACGCCGGCCCGCAGCCATCGTGAAACATTCCCACCGGCGAGCCTCCGCGCGGCAGGAAAAACCCCTGAGAGCACATGCCCGGCACATAATGCGAAGAGCCCGGCGCATGGCCGGGCTCTTGTCGCTCGATCATTGAATATCGGGGCTAGAGCTTAGCTCTTGCGGCGCCTCAGGCCAAGCAAGGCCAGGCCGCCCAGGCCGAGCAGGGTCAGCGAGGCGGGTTCGGGAATCTCCGGCGGCGGGCCGCCGATGCGAGCCCAGAAGGTCTGGGCGGTGCTGTCGCTGCTCGTCGCGATGTGCACCAGGTAGACGAAGTCGTCGCCACTCGCCGGCGGGTCACTCCAGTGCGCCCAGAAATCGGTGTTGTCGCTTTCCCCGGGATGGATGTAGCCGCTCGGATCGGCGCCCTTCCATCCGAACGCGCCCCAGCCTGAGGGGTGTGTCTCCCAGCCTCCGTTCAAGCCCCAGCCGGTCCTGAAAGGCGTAAGCGGCGGCGACCCGGTTTCAGCGTAATAGTCCGGCTGAAGGGGGTCGGTCAGTTGATAGACGACGAAGGTCTTAACGCCACCCGTGGCATCAATCGGCGCGCCCGCGTCCACGCTTACCTGGTAGGTCCAGATATTGGTGCCCGAGTCGAACACCGGCACAACATCGACGTAATCGACGGTTATGCTCTGGGAGTACCAGTTCGGCCAGGGATCGGCGCTGGCCACACTGGCGCACACAGCAAGGGCGATGATGAATAGGATTGCGGTCCACCTGGTTCTCACTCTAGCCTCCGCTCTCGCACATAAATGCTCGCCCGTGGGTACGGGCCAAGCTACGCCTATCGTACTAGCAACAACCATGCCAAGAATTGGCTTATTGGCAGACAAGCGACCGTTTTTTTTCGGCCCCCAGGGGACCGAGGCGCCGACCACCCGCCGCCCCGGCCGAGCGCGCCCTGCCGGAGGGCGCCAGCGCCGCCGGTCTCCAGGAACGGAAGGCGACATTACGGCGCGCGGCGCTGCGGCTCACCCCGCTTGACCAGCAGAACTTCGCCGGGCTGCGGCAGCGCCTCGGCGGCGAAGCCTGGCGGGGCCGCCCGGGCGGCGAAGATGTGCTGCCACAGCTGCGCGCGCTCCGACGGCGGGTAGGTCGCCAGCAGGGACGAGAAATACACCGCGTCCATGCCGATTCGCTTCTGCACCGCCTCGAAGTCCTCGGGCTCCAGGGGCAGCCATACCGCGGTGCGATCGGCGTACCAGGCGACCGCCCAGGGCGCGTCGGTGACCACGATCGCGTTGCGCGGCAGCGTGTGCGCCAGGAAATCGAGGTTGACTCTATTCACCGCCACCTTAGGCTGAGGCGTCACCCATGACACCAGGGTCGGGTACGCGGCGACGACGACGAAGACCGCGTACGCCAACGCCTGGCGGCCCGGGGTCTTGATCCAGCCTCGCAGCAGCATGACGAAGTAGCCGCCGCAGAGGACGGTGATCGGCGGCGCGATGACGAAGAACAACTCCGCGGTCGGGTTGAAGAATGCGCCGATGACCGCCAGAAACACCAGCAGCAGAATGCTGGCATTGCGCACCAGGTTGCGCCGCGGCGCGCCCAGCGGGCGCATGAGGGCGACCACCAGGAAGCCGATGACGTACAACCCCACCAGGGGCGGCAGGGTGCGATAGGCCGACGCCAGCCCCAGCATCCCTTTCTTGATGAGCGACAGCGGGGCCGAGGCGATGAGCGACACCAGGTTGAGCGCGGAAGCGTCGGCGGACCTGAACAGAGTGTAGCCGGGGTGCGCGCCGGTGAACATGGCGAGGGTATAGCGCTCGAGGGTGAAGAACGGGTCGCCGGCGACGATGGAATTGCGCACGCACCAGGGGATGGCGACGACGATCAGCCCGAGCGCAAACCAGGCCAGGCGGTGCGCCGCCTGCGGGTGTCGCAGCCGCGACGCGCCCTGCTCGCAGGCGGCGGACCGCCCGTAGTACGCGGCCAGGAGCATCGGGATGACCAGGGCGAAGGTCATGTAGTCGGTGAGCCAGGCCAGGCCCAGCACCGCCCCGGCGGCAATGCCGCGCGAAACCGAGCCCTGGTTGGCATGCAGCAAGTAAAGCGAGAGCGCCAGCAGAAAGGCCCACATCATGACATGCAGGCCCGAGACCGCATAAGCTAGCGCCTGCCCATTGAGGGCGAAGACGACGGCCGCAAGGACCCCCACCGATCGGTCGAAGACGCGCGATGCCAGGACATATATCATCACCACCGTTGCCGCGAAAAAGAACGCCGAGACGCCCGCCACCACGGCGTCGGTCTGGGGCAGCGCCCCGAACACGAAACCGAGAATCAGGGGATAGAGCGGCGCATGGTAGATCTCTGGAGCGGGCGCATATGGGTAGAGCGGGATGGCCACCGGTCGTAGGAACGAAGTGACATAGCCGTGGCCGGCGGCAAGGTGCCTGGCGATCTGCGCGAAGTCCATCGCCTGGCTCAGATAAAGGCCGTCGAACCCGCGCAGGAATTGCAGCGCGAGCGCGATGGCGGCGGCGCCGACCCACAGGAGATGCATGAGGAGGCTGCGGCTCCACGCCTCAATGCGATCCGGTTTGCGGGTCACGATCTCGTCTTCGCCGCCGCCGGGCGCGATCTGCTCGCCCGCCGCCGAGCTCGGGCGCCCGCGCAGCGGGCCCGGCTGCATCGGTTGATCGCCTGTCGCCATCATGCCGCCTTTCGCTGCCCGCGCGGACTCTCCAGCACCGAGACCACGCAAGGATGGAGCAACCGCAAGAGCTGGAGACCGCGCTCGGTCGCAGCGCCGACATCAGGGCGCGCGGGCACGGTCAGTCTCACCAACGCCCCCAGCGCAGGCTCGCCCAGCAGGCGATCTTGCGCCAGGTGTGCCTGATGCATGACCCAACTCGTCGTCGCCCGATGGCCCTCGACATAGTAGTAGAGGACGACGGCTTCGTCGCCCTCGCGCGTCAGCACGAAGCGATTCACGGGAGTCGGGCTTCCGGCCCGAGGCCGAAACGTCAGCCGGGACTTGGAGGTGATGTTCCACCCCCCGCCGAGCAGGCAGAAGCCCGGCGAATGGAAGCTGGTCTTGCGATGGCCGAAGATGACCGCAAGGTGCGCGAGCGAGCCATCCGCGGCGCGGTACTCGCGGTTGACGTAGGCATCGGGCCGCAGCATATCCATGGTCACATCGTCGAAGCGCCCGAGGTCGTGGCCGCGCCAGGCGCCGACCTCAAGCGGCACTCGCTCCAGCCGCAGAGCGACGACCGGGCCGTGCAGCGGTCTCATCGCCCAGGCGCCCGCCTGTCCGACCAGCAGCAGGACCAGCATCGCGAGCCCCCGGCCATGCGGCAGGCGCCGCGCGTCGGCGCGCAGTCCAGGGGCGCTTCCACCGCGGGCATTGCACGGTCGCCCGGACGCAGACTCGGCGTCATCAGGGCCCGCGCCGGCGCGTGGATCGGCGCTGCGAAGCATGTCGCGCAGACCGATGGCGCGGCCGACGACGAGCAGCCCCGCCACGGCGACGAGGAAGACAAACACGCCGGAAAAGCCGTGGAAGAACCCCTCGGCGGCGCGGGCGCCGGCGAAGGTGGCGATGAGCAGGATAACCGCGATGCGCGTGACGTTGGCGGCGAGCGCGATCGGCACGCCGGCAACGAAAAGCGCAGCGCGCCGCCGCATGCTGCCGCGCGCCATGTATGCTATCAGCGCCGCCAGGGCCGTGAGCGCGACCAGGGTCTTCATGCCGCTGCACGGTACCGCAACTGTGAAGTCGTAGTGCGGCAGGTGGATGTCAACGCCGCTGCGCGAGACCGGGATGCCCAGAAGCCCCATGAGCATCGTCGCGTACTTGGCGGACATGAGCTGCATGGGGAAGCTGACGAACTCCACCAGCAAATCGGGCCACGGCACCATGAAGAAGAGGAAGAAGTAGGGGAACGCGGCTTCACGCATCACCGGCCAACCGCCGAAATACAGCATCTGCGCGCCGATCATGAGCACCAGCGACAAGGGCGCCACGAAGTCGATCTCCAGCCAGCGCCCGGCGACGTAGATCGCCCCGACGCCAATTGCCGCGACCAGCCCGGGCAGGGTCGCGCCGCCGCGGTACGCCGCCGCGATCCTGGCGCGCCGCTGCCACGCGAGGTAGCCGGCCACGGGGGCGATCAGGAACCCATGCGAGGCAGTGTCCTGGGTGGACCAGGCGCGCACCATCTGCGCAAGCGCGGGCGCGAAGAGCCATAATCCCACGGCCGCCACCGCTGCGGCAGATATGGAGAATGGCTTCGGGCGGGGAATGGCTAAGACTGACATACCGAAGCCATGTCGCAGCAAGAAATATGCCAGGACTTCCGAGCCATGCTCCCGCCGGTGCGTAGGGGCGGCCCTACGGCTGGGCGCGCCAGTACTCCAGCAGGTCGCTCGCGGTCTGCTCGAAGGGGATCTGGGGCTGCCAGCCGGTGCGCGCGTGCAGCTTGCTGTAATCGCCCTGGAGCACCGGCACGTCGGAGGGACGCATGCGCGCCGGGTCCGGCTCGACCTTCACCACCACCGTTGACAGGCGGAGCAGAATGTCCAGCACCTCGCGGACGGTGCGCGCGCGCCCCGAGCACAAGTTATAGACCTCGCCCGGCTCGCCCTGCCGGAGCGCGAGGACATAGCCGCGCACGATATCGCGCACGTCGGAGAAATCGCGGCGCGCATCCAGGTTGCCGACACGGATCACCGGCTCCTGGCGGCCCTTCTCGATGTCCGCGATCTGCTTGGCGAAGTTCGAGGTGACGAAGACCGCGCCGCGCCGCGGGCCGGTGTGGTTGAAGGCGCGCGTGCGGATGACCGGGATGCCATAGGTCATGAAGTACTGGTAGCCGAGCAGGTCCTGCCCGACCTTGCTTACCGCGTAAGGGCTCAGCGGGCGCAGCGGGTTACCCTCGGTTATCGGCAGCTCGTTGTCATAGACCATGCCGTACTCCTCGGAGGAGCCGGCGATCTGGATGCGGGGGTTAGTTGCCAGCTCGCGCACGGCCTCGAGCAGGTGAACCTGGCCGATGATGTTGGTTTCCAGGGTCTCGGAGGGCGCGCGCCACGAGGTCGGGACGAAGCTCTGCGCGGCGAGGTGGTAGATCTCGTCGGGATGCACATCGAAGATGACGTTCTTGACCGAGGCGCTGTCGCGGATGTCGCACTCGACGAGTTCGACACGGCCTTCCAGGTGGTCAATGTTGGAGGTATCGCTGCGCCAGCGAGCAGTGCCGAAGACCTTATCGCCCTGCGCGAGCAGCAGCTCGGCGAGATGCGAGCCGACGAAACCGGTCAATCCTGTGATGAGCGAACGCAAGGCAGGCTCCTTGTGGAGAAGACAGCAGTTAGCAGTCAGTAGTCAGCAGCTAGCAGTTAGCAGTCAGCAGTTAGCAGTCAGCAGCTAGCAGTTAGCAGTCCGTCACCCGCTGTCCGCTGTCTGCTATCTGCTGACTTCTCCCCCGTCACCTCCGCGCCACCCAGGTGCGCAGGCCCTCCCAATCGAATCGGCAGGGCAGCAGTTGATAGCCGGCGGCCTTAATTCTCTCCTCGACATGCCGGCGCCGGCTGCTCTCGCACAGGACGGTAACGCTGCCGCCGCCGCCGGCGCCATTGATCTTGAAGCCGATAGCGCCCGCCGGGCGCGCAACCTCTTCGATGCGCTCGATGCGCTCGGTGGTGATGCCGGGATGCAGCGCCTTTTGCGCGCCGTTGTTCAGGTTCATGATCTCGGCGAAGGCGGCGAAATCGCCCTTCCACAGCGCCGAGGCGGCGAGCTGGGGCGTGGTCTTGAGCGTATCCATGGCTTTGCGCGTGGACGGGTTGCCCGCCTGGTAGTCGGCGATGACCTTCTCGTGCACCTCGCTCGACAGATGCCGCTCGCCGGTGTAGACGATCGCCAGGCGGCTCTCCAGCTCCCACGCGATCTCGGGGTTAACCCGCACGGGGGAGGTCGTGACGCGCGGATAGGGATCGATGGTGTGGAAGGAGATGCCGCCTACTGCCGCCGCCACCTGGTCCTGGACGCCGCTCTGAATGCCGAGCTCCTTGGTCTCCAGCTCGTGAGCGAGGCGGCCGATCTGCTCCGGCCGGTAGTACTCGCCGGTGAGCATGCTCAGGGCGCCGATGAGAGCGACGGAGATCGCCGCCGACGATCCGGTGCCGCAGCCAGCGGGCACATCGGCATAGACGTAGGCGTCGAGCTTATCTATGCCCATGACATTGACCGCGGCCTTGAGCAGGTCGTGCTTGCCGTTGTAAGGCTCGGCGCCCGGCTCGGCGACCTCGATGATCTCGCCGAAATCCTGGGCGATGATGCTCACGCCCGGCCGCGCGCGGGTGGCGATGATGACCTGGGCGTAAAGGCTGATGGCGAAGTTGAGGACATAGCCCGAGCCGGCGAACCAGGTGTCGGTCCAGCCGCCGAAATCGAGAACCCGGTTAGGCGCTTGAGCTTTGACGATCATGGCAAATGCAGACGGACAGGCAGTGCCGCTCGCGGCCGGGGATCGGCGGCGAGACGCGCGCCGACAGAGATTCGCCGCGCTCGCCGGCCGCTCCTGCCGCGGCGTGGGCTGTGAGCAAGGCGAACGTGTGCGCTTATTCGCCCATTTCGGCGCGGCGAAGGCGCAGTGACTAGGCCGAAGGCCGCCACGGCGGCAGGCGAAGCCCGCCTAGCCGGGCGCCCAGCCGCCTGCCTAGCCGCTTCGCTGCTAGAGCCGCCGCGGCGCCGCCGGTGCGCGCTCGGCCCTCCTCCAGCAACCCGGCCCAGAAACCGGCGGCAACGCCGAAGTGTATCGCCGCGAAGGCCAGCGGCAGCGCCGGCAGGTAGCGGAACCCGCGCCTCAGGCTGGCGCGAACCGAGGCCGCCGCGGCGAGCGCCGCATACGCGCCGCCAAGCGACAGCGGCGCCACCCACGGCACCCAGCGCAGTCCCGCCCCCGCCAGCAATCCGACCCCGATGAGAGCTGCGATCGCCGGCGCCGCTTGCGAGACGTGGAACGCCCGGCGCTGCGAGCGCAAGAGCCGGTAGCGCCAATATGCGTAGCGCCGCATCTGCGCAAACAGCGCCCACAACGACGCGCGGGGATGGTAGTAGCACAGCAGCGAGGAATCGCTCCACGTGCTCATCCCCGCCTGCTCCAGGCGGGAGTTGAACTCGACATCCTCGCAGGCCCCGAAACCCTCGTTGAACAAGCCGACGCGGTCAAAGACCTGGCGGCGATAGATGATGCCGACGCTCAACGGGCTGACCGCGCCGCGGTGAGAGCGATAGCGCGGCGACACCAGGTTGTGCCCCAGCCACGAGGTGCGGGCAGCGCCGATGACGCGCTGCATGTAGGAATCGGTGGGGATGAACAGCTCCACCGGGCGCCCGAGGCAATCGGCGCCAGTTTCATCGAACAGGCGCTCGGCGTTGCCGAGGAAATCGGGCTTCACGAACGAATGGCAGTCCACGATGGCGACATAGCGCCCGCGCGCCGCCCGAATGCCGATATTGCGGCCGGCGGAGGCGATGCGGCCGGGATTATCGAGCAGGCGGATGCGCGCGTCGTCGGCGGCCATGCGCGCCGTGATCTCGCGGCTGGCGTCCGTTGACTGCCCGTCGACGACCAGGATTTCGACTCGTTCGGGCGGGTAGTCCTGGGCAATGAGCGAGCGCAGCGTCTCCGCGACGCAGTGCTCTTCGTTGCGCATGGGTACGATGAGGGAGAAAACGGGCGGCGTTTCCGCCGAGGAATTCGGGAAGTCTGTCCGATCTGAGGCGCGGCGCATCATCGAAAGCAGGGTGTCAGCAATTCTCGTGCCACGCACGTGGCAACGCCGCACCGTTGTGGGATTTGCGGCAGACGAGAGCAAGTTGAAGCGGCGCCGAACCGGACGCGGGGACTTGGCGGCGTAGAAGACGCCAATATGGGTGGCACATTTCTTGCTGCGAGTAATTCACTGCCGCATCAAGATTGAGGTGATGGCCATCCTGCGCTCTTCAAACAGGCGCTTCCTCGTGGCGGCGTTCATCGTGGCTCTGCTCGCGCGTGCGGGCGCGGTGGTCGCCCTTCACGCTTGGCGGAGCCCGATGGCCTGGGAGAACGGCGCCATCGCCAAGGCGATAGCGGCAGGAGAGGGCTTCTCGTTCGATTACAGCGAAGGCGAGATCTCAAACTACTATAGCCTGCGCCGACCGATCCCGACCTCGTTCCAGGCTCCGTTCTACCCGTACGTGCTCGCCGGAACGTATGCTCTCGCACGCCACGTCGGCTCGGACCGAGCGTTCATGCTGCTTCTGTTCCTTCAGGCGGTTGTGGGCGCAGCGCTCGTGTTCCCAGTTGCCGGCATAGCTCGCAAGCTATCCAGTGACCGCGCCGCGGTGGTGGGCGTGGTCATCGCCGCCGTCTACCCTGCATTCGTGTATGATGCCACGGTAACCCACCAGGCAGTGTGGGTCACGACCGGGTTTGCGTACCTGTTCCTGGCGCTGCTTGCCCTCAAGGAGCGGCCGACGGTGCGCCGGGCTGTCGTGTTCGGCGCCGTCCTCGGAGTATCGCTGTTGATGGAGCCGGCGTTTCTCGCGCTCATAGGGATGGCGCTTCTGGGGGCGGTGCTGGCGGGTCAGGCGCGCCGCAGGATCGCAGCCGCCGGCGCGCTCGGTGTGGCCGTCAGTCTGCTCGTTGCCAGCCCGTGGCTGGCGCGATGCTACATGGTTCACGGGCGGTTCGTGTTCATCAAGTCATCCACTGGCTTCAACCTCTGGCAAGGCAACAACCCCGCCTCGAACGGCACCCCTCACAGCGGCTGGAAACACGTGGCCTATCCCGCGCCCGCGCGGCTTCTGGCGCGCCTGAAGCGCGCCGGCGACGAGATCCATCGCGACGACATCTGGCGGGCCGCCGCGGTCGCGGCCATCAAGGCCAACCCCGCGCACGCCGCGGCCCTGGCCGTCGAGAAGGCAGTGTTCTTCTGGACCATCACGCCGTATCACCCGCTCACGGGCCGCTCGTCCTACTGGCTGCCCTATGCGGTACTCTTTGTCGCAGCCCTGGCCGCGATGGTAGCCATGAGGGGCCGGCTCAAGCAGCACCTGCCCTCTTTGCTCGCCTTTGGCGCGGCGACGATTCTCTATTCGATCACCTTCCCCGGCCCGCGCTACCGGATGCCGCTCGAGCCGCTCTTGTTTCTCTTCTCGGCCGAGGGGTTAGTTCTCGCCAGCCAGCGCGCAGCCGGCTGGGCGCAGCGGATCCGCGCATCACATCAACCGGCGGACGCGCAGACATGAGCGTGGGCCCACCCCAATCAGCAACCACCTTCGAGGGCAGTCCGCGCGCCCAGGCGGCGGTGATCGGCGTTGCGGCGGTGCTGGGGATCGCGCTGGCGCTTACCGTATTGCTGGCCGATAACCGCATCGTCGTCGCGGTCGCGGTCATCCCGCTCGCACTGGCGATCGCGCTGCGCTACCCCTTCGCCGCGGTGATCATGTACATCATTGCCGCCGCGACGCGCCCCGAGGAACTGCGACTGGCCCCGATCTTCCTGCACCTGGAGCGCATCCTTGCGATTGCGTGTGTCGTCGCGCTGACGCTGCCGCAGATGGCCCGCCGCTCGTGGCAGCCCTGGCGCTGGGCGCGCGCGGACTGGACGGTGCTGGCGCTGGGGCTGGCGGCGAGCCTTGCCGTGCCCTTCTCAGTGTCGCGCCCCCAGGCCTTGTGGGGCCTGCTCGAGCTCGGGAAACGCGGCTTCCTGTACGCGATAATCCGCTACACTGCGACCTCGATCGCGCGCATCCGCGCCGTGGTCTGGGCGATTCTGGTTGCGACCGGGTTTGGCTGCTTCATGGCCTTGAAAGGGATGGTCGAGGGGCAGGTCTATGTCGGCGAGCACGGCGTCATCCGGGCCATGGGGGCGACCTCGACCACCGGCGACCCCAATGCGCTGGCCAACTCCATCGTCGCCGCCCTGCCGTTCGCCGTGCTCTTCATCGGGGCCGAGCGCCGATTGCCGACGAAGGCGCTCTATGTTCTCGCCGCCGCGCTCTTGCTTTACAGCGTGGCGCTGACCGGAGCCCGCGGCGCGGTGGTCAGCCTGCTCGTCGGGCTGGTAGCGATGGCCGTGCTGTCCCGGCGTCCGTTCCTCGCCGTCGGCGCCGCCGCGGTAGCGCTGAGCGTGATGTGGATGGTCACGCCGCCCGACCTCAAGGCGCGCTACGAAACGCTGGGCACCTTCCAGCAGGAAATCACTTATCAAGGCCGGGTGCACAACCTCGAAGTCGGTCTGCAGATGCTGCGCGATCGCCCGCTGACCGGCTACGGTGTGACCTGCTTCACCACCGCGCGCTTCGAGCGCTACGACCATCAATGGAGCAATGCTCACAATCTGATCGCCCAGGTCGGCGGCGAGACCGGCGTGCTCGGCCTGGCGGCGTTCACTTTCTTTGTGATCACCGGCCTGCTGTCGGCATGGCGCGCGCGCCGTGCGTACGGAGCCCTCGGCCCCGGGCCTGAACGGGCGTACCTATGGCTGCGGTGCCTGTCGACCGCGGCGCTGCTGACGTTCGTCGTGCTGCTGGTGCAGGGGTTCGGCTCGCACAGCCTGCTGCGATGGAACTGGTACGCGTGCGCCGCCCTTGCCGCCAACGCGTTGATGCTCGCGCGTGACGCGTCGCCCGCTGATGACAAGACTGACGCCGTGGGACCAGCCGCATAGCCCACGCCGTCATCTGCCCAATCTCGCATGCCACGGCGACTTCGCCGCAATGGCGCCGCGTGGTGGTCGAAGCGATGGCTCACGAACCCAAACTGAATCGGCCGCGCCGCACTGCCGTGCGCCGGATCATGGTTCCGGCCATCACGCGACTGCGGCCACGCGGCTATATCGCGAGCTGCTTCGGCCGCCTGGCAACGCTGGAGCAGACGCAGTGGCTCAAGCCGGAGACGCTGGCGAAAGGACGCCTCGAGGCGCTGCGGTTGATCCTGCGCCATGCCGGGCAGACCAGCCCGTACTATCGCAATCTTTTCCGGCGTGTCGGCTTCGATCCCGCGCCAGCGCATCGGCTGGAGGATCTGCGGGCGCTGCCGCCGTTGACCCGGGCGCAGGTTCAGGAGCATTGGCGCGAGATGATGACGGTTGCCCCCGATGGGCCCGAGGTGCTGCGCAATGCCAGCGGCGGATCATCGGGCCAGCCGGTGGTCTTCTGCCACGACCTGCACGAGCTCCACTGGCGCAACGCGGCGGCCTTGCGCCACGACCAGTGGTCGGGGTGGCGGGTCGGCGAGAAGCGCGCACTGGTGTGGGGCGCGGCGCGGGACTTTGCCATCCACCCCGGCGACCGCCAATGGCTCAACCGCTTGCTCTTCCCAGAAGCATTGATTGACGCCAGCCAGTTGGATGACGCAGTCATGGCTGATGGACTGCGGCGGCTGGAGCGCTGGCAGCCGCGGCTGATCGTGGGCTATGCGAATGCGCTCTATGCCTTTGCCCGCTTCGCCGCTGGGCGAGGACACCGGCTGCATCCCGTCGGCATCATCGCCACCGCCGAGGTGCTGACGGAGCAGCGCCGCGAGTTCATTGAGCGCACCTTCGGCTGCCCCATATACGAGCGCTACGGCGCGCGCGAGTTCGGCGTCATCGCCACCCAGTGTGAAGAGCGGGGCGGTCTGCACATCAACGCCGAGAAGGTTCTCGTGGAGTTTGACCACAGCCGGGCGGACGAGAGCGGTCGCGCGCCGATTCTGATCACCGACCTGGCTAACCTGGTAATGCCGTTGATTCGCTACGAGATCGGCGACCTGGGGCGCCCGCTGCACGAGGCGTGCCCGTGCGGACGCGGCCTGCCATTGATGGATCGCGTCGAGGGGCGGGTGACGGATTTCATCGTCACCGCCAATGGCCGGCGCGTGTCGGGCGTCGCCGCGGCGACGTACCTGATCACCAATTGCCCCGGCGTCGGGCAGGTGCAGCTCGTGCAGCGGCGTCGGGGCGAGGTCTTGCTGCGCTGCGTCGCCGGCGATGGATTCGACGGCGCGGCGCGCCAGCGCCTGGTCGAGCGCGGGCGCGAGCTCTTCGGGCCGGGGATGGAGGTCGAGCTCGAGCAGGTGGAGAACATCCCGCGCGGCCCCACCGGCAAGTGGCGTTTCTCGATCTCGAGCGTCGACCAAGATCGGAGCGAGTGAGGGCGATGGGCATGCATGCGGCCCTGGTCAAGCACATCACCCTGCCGCTGTGGTCGCGGCGCCACGGCCGCAGGCATCTGCGCTACGTCGGCTGGTTCGAGAACGTGCATCGCAGCTCGGCGGAGGAGATCGCGCACATGCAGCGGGAGGCGCTGCGGTCGCTGGCGATGCACGCCTACGCCAACTGCCGCTACTACCGCGAGGTATTCGACCAGGCGCGCGTGCGGCCCGAGGATGTGCAAGCGGCGAGCGATCTCGCGGCGCTGCCGGTGCTGACGAAGGACATCCTGCGCGCCCGACCAGCGGCGGATTTCCTGGCACAGAACTGCCCGCCCGAGAAGCGCCACAAGGCGATGACCGGCGGCTCGACCGCCAGCCCGCTGGTTTTCTACCGCGACGACCGCTGCATAGACATGCGCTGGGCGGCGACGATCGCGTTTGACCGCTGGTGCGGCTGGGACATCGGCGAGAAGATGGGCGTCATCTGGGGCGCGCAGCAGGATTACCAGTGGCATCACACGCTGAAGGCGCGCGCGCGCAACCTGGTGATGGATCGCATCCTGCCGCTCGATTCCAGCGCCATGACCCCGGCCAGGGTGCGGGAATACATCGCGCGCCTGCGCCGCTTTCGGCCGCGGATGATACTTGGGTATCCCAATCCGCTGTACCTGGTGGCGCAGGAGATGCTCGACGCGGGGACGGATGACTTGCGCCCGCGCGGGGTCGTATCCACCGCCGAGCCGCTCGCCCCCGAGCAACGCGCGGCCATCGAAAAAGCGTTCTCCTGCCGCGTGTTCGATCGCTACACCTCGCGCGAGTCGGGCATCATCGCCACCCAGTGCGAAGCGGGCGCGGGAATGCACATCAGCGCCGGCAGCGTGATGCTAGAGCTGGTTCGCGGGGAGCGGCCGGCGCAGAAGGGGGAAGCGGGCATTGTGCTGGTGACGGACCTGCTGAATTACGCGATGCCCCTGATCCGCTACCAGATCGGCGATGTCGCGGAGATGATGGGTGAGCCCTGCGCGTGCGGGCGCGCGCTGCCGCGGCTGAGGAACATCGGCGGCCGCACCACCGACTTCCTGGTGGCGAGCGACGGCTCGCTGGTGTCGGGCATCGCGATGTGGGCCATGCTGCGCGAGGCGGAGTTCCCCGGCCAGGCGCAGTTCGTGCAGGAGCGCCGCGGCGAGGTGCTGGTGCGCATAAGCGGCCGCGATAATATCCGACCGCTCGACATGGAGCGCTTCGAGAAAGGGGTGCGGCGCTACCTGGGCGAGCAGATGCGCCTCGACATCGAATACGTCGACGCGATCGCATCCACGCCCTCAGGCAAGTACCTGTACACGATCTGCCGCATTCCGCTGGATGAGGTGTGGAAGGCGCCCGCAAAGTGATATGGAGATGCGCCAAAGCCGTGGGCGCCGCCGTGCTGTACTATAGCGGCGCGCTGTGGCTAATGCGGCTGCTGGCGAAGCGCCAAGGGGAGGCGCTCATCGTCACCTATCACGCCGTCGACGGCGACGCGTCGCAGGCCAGCCCAGCGGAGATTGACGCCGGGCTCGCAGTAACGCGCGAGACGCTGCGGTGCCAGTTGCAGCATCTCGCGCGAAGGTACCGCATCGTGCCGCTGGAGCATGTCGCGCGAGCGGTCGCCGCCGGGGACCGCTCCATCGGCGGCGCCTGCGCGGTGACTTTCGACGACGGATTCGCGGGCTTTGCCGAGCACGCCCTTCCGGCGCTGCGGGAGCTGGGCATCCCGGCGACGGTCTTCATTCCGACGGATTATGTCGACGCCAACGAGGAGCTGCCGGCGCTGCGTCTGCGGCGCGCGGTCTGGGCGGCGCGTGGCGCGCCCCACGTCGCCGAGGCGCACAAGTGGCGCGGCCGCGATGCGGTTGTGGCGGTGGCCGAGGCGATAGAGCGCGGATTGTCCCCGGTGCAGCGAGACGCGCTTGCCGCCCTGGCGCCGCGCCGCGTCATGGGAAGAGATGTCATCGCGCGCCTCGCGCATGGTGGCGTCGCGATTGGGTCGCACGGCGGGCGTCATGACCCGCTCCCGTCATTGCCTGTTGAAGCGCAGCAGGCAGAAGTGGCTGAATCAAAGACGGCTCTGGAGGACATCACGGGCGGCGCGGTGACCTGCTTCTGCTACCCGCATGGCGCGGCCGATGCCGACGTTGCCGAGATCGTGGCTGACGCCGGGTATGCTTGCGCGTGCACCACGGAACCGGGCGCGGTGCGCGCGGGCGATGATCCTTATCTGCTGCGCCGCATCGCCGCTGACCGGGCGGCCAGCGCAGCGCCCTGCCGGCGATTCTCGCCCAGCATGTTCGAAGCTCATCTCCGTTGGCGCGCGCGGCGGCAGGCTCGACCCCGCGCCCGTCCAAAAGCGGCCGGCGCGCCGTCATCGGCGGCCATTCCACCGGCGGCGCCGGCGTTTCCGCTCAAGCTGCTCGCGCTCGTGTTCGCCGCGGCCCTTCTCATTTCCGCGCCGTTCGCGCTGCGTCAGCCGGACGCCGACCTGGCCCACGATGGCGCCCACTACTTGCTCCTTGCCCGGAATATCGAGCGCGGGCTTGGCTACGCTGGGACAACGGCGGAGCACGGCTTTCTTCTCCCCGACCGCTTGCCGAGTGCCGAGAGCCTGAGGTCGCCGCTGTACGCTTACTGCGTCGCGGCGATGAACAGCGTGACGCCATCGCTGCCGCGCGCCGGGCAGGCGGTCTCGCTGCTCGCCGGGGCGCTAATCGTCTGCCTGACGGTGCTGCTGGCGCTGAGCGCGGGGTTGAGCCGGCGGCCGGCGCTGCTGGCCGGAGGGCTGGCGGCCACCGTGCCGGCGCTCTTATTGCAGAGCCGCGCCATCGGCTCCGATCAGCTCGGATGCCTGGGGGCGGTAGCCTGCTTGCTGCTGCTCGCGCGACCGGGCGGCGCTGCGACTGCGGCTGGCGGCGGCGCACTGGCCGCGTTAGCCTACATGGCGCGGTATCAGAACCTGATGCTGCTGCCGCTGGGGCTCGTGGTCACCGGCGTGCGTCGCCCGGCGCGAGCGGGCGCGGTGTCCGCGGGGCTGTTCGCGATGGCATTTCTGGCGACAAGCGCGCCGTACCTGGCGCATAATGCCAAGCACTTCGGGCAGCCGTTTTACTCGGCAACGTCGTACTTCTCGCTCGAGGGCATACTCGAGGACCGAGGCGATACCAGGTGGCGCCACTCGCTGCCGGCCCAGCCGAGCCTGTTGCGATACGCGGTGACCGCTCCTGGCGAGGTCGCGAAGCATACGGTGCGTTCAGCAGCCAGGATCTTTGCGACCTCGATGCGCGAGCTGCTGGGCAATGCGATGGTCGTGACCGGGGTTGTCATCGGTCTGTTCGCGCTGGGAGGCGCGTGGCGCAGGCTGTGGCCGTATGCTGCGTTTGTGGCGGTGACGGCCGCAGCGCTCGCGCTAACGCACTATGAGGCGCGGTATCTGTCGGCCGCGGTGCCGCTCGCCATGGTGCTGGCGGCCGCGGGCGTAGGGTACGTTGATCGGGCGATAGCGCGCGCAGACTTGCCGGGCGGAGTGCGGGGGCGGTGGTTGTGGTGGGGGCTGATTGCGGTCGGGCTGCTCGCTGGCCTGCCCGATGCCGCGCAGCGCCTGAGTCTGGAGCGGCAGTCGAACATGAGGCACGTTACGGCGGCGCGGCAAGTGGCGCCGCTGGTGCGGGGCCTGACCGCCCCGAACGAGGTCATCATGACCGACACGTGGGTCAACTACTACGCTTACTACGCCGACCGCCCGGCGATTGCCTACGTTTACTGCTCGAAGCCACAAATGCGGGAGATCCTCCGGCGCTTCAACATCAGGATAGTGTTGATGCCCGACGAAGTCCTGCCCAGGGTCGAGACCGCGCCGGGCTGGAGGGTCATTGACTCCGAGTTCGAGCGACGACCTATCACGTCGCAACCTACGATATGGTTCTACCAGCGACGCGATCACGCAGCACCCACACAGCCAGGCGCCTCTGCGCATCAGCGGAGAGACAGCGAGCCCGCGGTTGGCTCCTAACCGCGAGCGCGCGCGCCGCCGCAGTGGGGCATCCCAATCTGCTTACCGCGTCTTGTATGCCATCGAGACCAGCCAGGCGGGCGGCACCCAGACCGCGATCCTTACCCTCACGCGGCTAGTCCAGCGCGCCCGCTTTGAACCACTCGTCGCGCTGCCTGAACCGGGCTGGCTCGGCGGGAAGCTTGACGAGAGCGGCATCGCGAGCGTGTGCGTGGATAACGCGATCGGCGCGCGCGGGTTCGACTGGCGGCTGCTGCGTTCGCTGATCGGCTGCATTCGCACCCAACGGATCGACCTGGTGCACTCGTTCTTGTTCACCATGAATCTGTACGGAGCGGTTGCCGCGGCGATCACGCGGCGCCCCATCATCGTCAGCCTGCGCAGCACCCACTACGATTTCGCCAAGCGCCACCGCATCTGGTGCTGGCGACTGATTCGCCGCCTGAGCGACGCGATCGTCGCCGTCTCGGATGACGCCGCGGCCACTCTATCGTACACCTGCGGCATACCGCGCTCGCAGATCCTGGTCATCCCCAATGGGGTCGACATCGCGCGCTTCCGACCTGAGCCTGTCGCGGCGAGACCGCCTGATCTGCCTCCGCCGCCGTTGATCGCCACCGTAGGGCGGGTTTGTGAGGTAAAGGGGCAGGAGCACCTGATTCGGGCGCTGCCGGCGATCGAACGCGCTGTCGGGCGCGTGTCGCTGGCGATCTTCGGCGAGAAGACGGAGCCGGCCTTCGGCCGGTTGCAGGCCCTCTGCGCCGGGCTAGGCGTGTCGGATCGGGTCCACTTCGCCGGCCTGCGAGACGACATTGCCCAGCTTCTGCCGTGGGTGGACGTGTTCGCGCTGCCATCGCTGTCCGAGGGCATGTCCAACGCCCTGCTGGAGGCCATGGCCGCGGGCCGGCCCGTGGTGGCGACCGCGGTTGGCGGCAACCGGGAGCTGGTTCGCGATGGCGAGAATGGCCTGTTGGTGCCCCCGGCTGATGCTGGAGCATTGGCAGCAGCGATCTCTCACTTGATGAGCGACCACAGCTTGTGTGCCGCCCTGGGAGCCGCGGCGCGCTGCACGGCGGAGCAGAGATTCAGCCTTCAAGCCATGGTCAGGCAGCACGAGCAACTGTACCTTCGGGTGCTGAGCCGCGGACGCGACTGAGACGGCTACGGGCTTGGGCGCATCGCGGCGCGGTGCTGGCCCGGGGAGACGGCTGGCATCGTAGCAAACCGCTGTTTTCACACGTGATGCGCCCCGGGGCAATCGCTTGGCAGGTATGTCCGGGGCTGGAGTAGAATCTAAACGTGGTGAAGATGTGGTAGAGCCCCACTTGGACGTGGAATAACCGTATAGCCCGGCGAGTCCAATATGCTCGGCGGCCCCTCAGCGCATCCAAGCGATGTGGCGGGCGAAATCTCCACAAAACGTTGGTGGTGCATCTATGGCAGGACAATCCCACGACCGAGTTCGCAGCTTGGCTGCGGCGATTCTGATCTGTCTCGCGTTCCTGCTCGGAACGTCATCCGCAATGGCGCTGACTAACATCAGCGCGCCCGGCACGCTGTCGAAGTCCGGCGAGACCTACGTTCTCACGGCCGACATCACCGCCTCTGGCACGGCGTTCTCCATCACCGCGAACGGCATCACGCTCGACGGCCAGGGGCACACTGTCGTCTATGCGACAGGGGGCAGTGGCAACGCCGTCTACATGGATAACCGCGGCAGCGTCACGGTCAAGAACCTGGTGATCGACTTGCCCGCCAACTCGTCCGCGTCGGGCACGGCGGCTGCCGTTCGTGCAGGGAGTTGCACCGGGTGCGTGGTCGACAACTGCACGATCAACCTCGACAAAGGCACGGCGAGCGGCAACACCGCGCTCAGCTTCGCGTACGGGGTGGGCGACACGGTCTCAAACTGCAATCTGACCGTCCGTCCGGTCGCCTATGGCGTGGACCTTCAGCAAAATAACGGCGCGCGGGTCTTCGGCAACACAATTCTGATGCGGGCGAATTACGTCAACTCGTATGCTATCTGCATCAACGCGAGCTGTTCCGGGCCAAGCGCGCCCGGAGGCACCCAGATCTACAACAACAACATCACGGTTGAAGGTGGCAGCGGCACCTACAAGGGCATCGGCATCGGCGTCGGCATGAACTTCCGTAACGGCCAGATCTACGGTAACACCATCAGCGACGCTTCGGAGCAGGCTCGCGCCTTGATGCTCGACAGCGGCGCGTACAACAACATCGTGCATGATAATGTGATCTCGACCACGGGTGGCTCCTGCCGCGGAATCCGCCTGCGTGACAGCAGCAATAACGAGTTCTACAACAACACAGTCAATACAACCGGCGGCGGCGGCACACCCTTGGAGGTGGGCAGAGCCGACTCCACGTTCAGTGGGGTAGCCTACAACGTAATTCACGACAACCACTTCCGCGCCGAGGGGGCGAACACGCCTGCGGTTCTGCTCTACGAGGATTCCGAGCATAACGCGTTCTATGGTAACGAGTATGTCTCAAACTACCGCAGCCTTTCGATCAATGACAGTAGCGACAATACCTTCACCCGAGATACCTTTCGTGCGGGGAGCAGTCCGTCGGGTTATGTTAGCGTGAACATTGGCGCCAGCAGCGGCTACACGTGGAGCCATCCGGCCACCGGCAATATCCTGACCGATCCGATGTCCGCTGGCCCCTTGTCTTATGCATGGGGCGGCGGAACGTGGGATCTGACGGTGCGGTTCACGGCTACGATAACCGTGACCGGCCCACAGGGCACAGGGGTTGAAGGCGCCACCGTCTCAATCACCGATGCGACCGGGGCAAATGCCTATACCGGCACAAGCGACGCCAACGGACAGGTCGTTGTGCCGCTCGTCTACTTCGTGCAGTCCAGCCCGTCGAGCCGCGTTACCAAGACCCCGCATACCATCAGGGTCTCGAAGGCTGGCTTCGCTGACCAGCAAGCCAGCGTGACCGCCGATCACGTACAGACAGTGACAATCCCGCTCAGCGGCGACCAGCCGGTTCTGTCAATGGCGGCAGACAACCTGACCCCAAAACCGGGCCAGACCGTGACCTACACCATCACTTACGCGAACCAGTCCGCTGAGCAGATCACTAACTGCGTGGTCAAGACCACCGTCCCGGCCCACACGACCTTCGTCGCCGACTCGGCGGGAAGCGGCATCTACGACAGCCAGACCGGCGTCATAACGTGGTCGATCGGCACGCTGACCCCGGGACAACAGGGGCAGGTCAGCTACCAGGCCAAGATCGACTAGCGCTGCAATCGCCTATGGACCCGTAGGGCGCGCGTTCCCTTCGCTTCGCTCAGGGCAGGCGCTACCCGCGCCGGATCTCCCGGCGCGGGTGTGAATCCGCGCCCTACCCACCTTCCAGTCCGCGCGCTCCCTCGCACCGGGGTGGCACACAAATTGCTGCTACCTGGCAATGGCGTACAGCCGCACGCCGCCGCATGCCGATGAGAACCTCCGATCTCGACACCCCCTGCCTTCTGATCAATCCGGACGTGCTCGAGCGCAATATCGAGCGCATGGCCAATATCGCCCGCTCGTCCGCGTTGGCGCTGCGTCCTCACATCAAGACGCATAAGACCGCCGAGATCACCCGCATGCAACTCGCCGCCGGAGCGCGGGGCATCACGGTCGCTACCGTGAGCGAGGCCGAGGCCATGGCGGCGGCCGGCGCAAGCGACATCCTGATCGGCAACCAGGTCATCGGCGCCAACCCCGTGCAGCGCGTCGTGGACCTGGCTCGCAAGGTAAGCCTGGCCGTGGTCGTCGACAGTTCGGCCATCGCCCGGCCGCTGGCAGAGGCAGCCGCGGCCGCCAAGATTAGCCTGCCGGTGCTGCTTGAGGTCGACACCGGGTGTCATCGCTGCGGCGTACCGCCCGAGCAGGCCCTTGCGCTGGCACGGCAGATAGCGGCCTTGAACGGATTGAGCCTGGTCGGGCTCTTTGACTACCCGGGCCACGCACGCCACGCCGGCTCGCCCGCGGCCGCGGCCGAAGCAGCCTGCCAGGAGGCCACGCAGTTGAAGGCACTGGCCGAGCTCATCGCCCCGGTGGCGCCGGTCATGGGCTGGTTGAGCGGCGGCTCGACGCTCACGGCGCCGGGCTATGAGCCGGGCTGCGGCCTGACCGAGATCCGGCCTGGGACGTATGTCTACAACGACATACGCATGATGGACCTCGGCTGCGCGCGGATCGAGGACTGCGCACAGACGGTGCTCGCTTCCGTCATAAGCGCGCGCGGCGAGCACGTGGTCGTGAACGCCGGCTCCAAGTGCCTGACCACCGACGCTCCGTACTCCACTGCCGGGTTGGGCTTGATCAAGGGCATCGCCGGGGCCGGCGTCGAAAAGCTATACGAAGAGCACGGCTGCCTGCGCGTGCCGGCGGCGGCGGCGGGCGAGTTGGTGGTTGGCGATCGGGTCGAGATCATCCCCAGCCACGCGTGCGTGGTGAGCAACCTCTTCGGCGAGGCGATCGTCGTGCGCCGCGGCGTGGTCGAGGATAGGTGGCGCATTCTGGCGCGGCGATGATGAGCAAGGGCGAGCGAGTGCGGGTGATGCACTTCGTGACCACCACCGGCATCGGCGGGCCCGACCGCCAGGTGCTGGGCCACCTGGCCGCCGTGGACCGGACACGCTTCGAGGTCGCAGTGTATGCGCTGACCGATGAAGCCGAGGGCTGCGCGCTGGCTGATCGCGCCGCGGCGCTGGGCGCTCGGGCCTTCTGGCGGTTCAACCGCGGCCCGCTCGACTGGGGCGCGGCGCGCGAGCTAAGGTCTCTGCTGCGCGACCTGCGGATAGATCTTCTCTGCGCGCATGGCGATAAGCAGCACCTGCTGGGCCTCATCGCGGCGCGGCGCGCCGGCGTGCCCATCTTGGGCGTGGTGAGGGGGTGGACCGGCGCCACGCTGCGCGTGAAGGCGTACGACTGGCTCGACCGCAGGCTCCTGCGCCGCATGGACGCGCTGATGGCGGTCTCTCACGCGCAGGCCCACAGACTGCTAGAGATGGGCCTGTTGGCTGAGCGTGTGGCGGTGGTGCATAACGCGGTGGATGTCGAGCACTTGAACCGAGAAACCGGGCCGTCCGCCAGAGACGAGCTTGGCTTGAGCACGGCGGAGCCACTGATTATCTCGGTCGGTCGGCTCAGCCCGGAGAAAGCGCATGTGGACCTGATTGAGGCGGCAGCGCTGATGCGGGATGAGGGTGTCAAGGCTCACTTCGCATTCATTGGCGACGGGCCGGAAAGCGAGCGCTTGGCCAGAGCGGCGGCAACGCGCGGGCTGGGCGAGCGCGTGCATCTGCTCGGTCATCGCAGCGGCGTGGCGGCACTGCTGCGGGGCGCCGACTGCTTCGCCCTGCCGTCGCTCACGGAGGGCCTGCCCAACGCGGTGCTGGAAGCGATGGCGATGGGTCTGCCCGTGGTGGCGACCGCGGTGGGGGGTGTGCCCGAATTGGTCGCCGACGGCGAGACCGGGGCGCTGGTTCCGCCGGCCGACCCGCCGGCCATGGCCGACGCGCTGACCCGGCTGATCGGGTCAGACGCGGAGACGCGGCGCCGAATGGGCGAGGCGGGACGCGACCGCGTGACCCGGTACTTCAGCTTCGAGGGCCAGGCGCGCATGCTGGAGGCCCTCTACCTGGATGTCATTCAAGGTCGCGCCCTGACGCCGAGCCGGGCTTGACCGCCGCCCAAGTACGACATGCGGTCGAGCCGGGCCACGGCTCGGGGGGCGAAAAAGCCGCGCCCGATGCCGATGAAGATTCTCTGTCTGTACGGCAGCACCTACCCGTGGGACGTGCGACTGGAGAAGATGGCGGTTTCCGCCACAGCCGCCGGCCACCACTTTCACATCCTGTGCGCAAACTTCGACCGCCGTCCGCGGCATGAATGGGTCGAGCCATGCCATGTGCATCGCATCCCCGCGCTTCAGCTTGGCCCCGCGCTCCTCGGTCAGACCCTCAGCGCGCCGCTGCACACGAACCCGGTATGGGCTGCGTCGGTCGCGGCGACCATGGCCGCGGTGCGCCCCGACGTGGTGATGGCGCGCGACCTGCACGTAGCGCTATTGGCGGTGGCTGCCGCGCGGGCCGCGCGCGTGCCGATGATCCTCGACCTGGCAGAGAACTGGCCGTTCCTTCTCAGTGAGTGGAAGCGCTTCGAGAATCCCTCATTGCAGAATCTGCTCTTTCGCAGCGCGTGGATGTCGTGGGTGGTCGAGCTACTCGCGGTGCACGCCGCTGACCATGTTCTGGTTGTAGTGACCGAGATGCGCGACCGGCTGCGCGCGAAAGGCGTGCCTGAGTCGCACATGACGGTGGTGACCAACGTGCCCGCGCGAGGCCAGGCGGAGGTTGACAGCGGCGCGGCGGCCGCGATCCGGCGCCGGCTCGGCGCGGGCCTAAAGATCATCTACACGGGTGAGATCAGCGGCTTCCGGGGGCTAGAGGTCGCGCTGATGGCGATGCCGTTGGTGACTCGCGCGGAGCCACAGGCGCGGCTGATAATGGCCGGCAAAGGCAAGCGGGTCGCTGAGGTGCGAGTGACGCGTTTGATCGATGAGCTTGGAATCCGGGGTTCAGTTGTACGCCCGGGATTTGTGCCGCGCACCGAATTGGCCAACTGGATGGCCGCCTGCGACGTTGGCCTGGCGCCGTTTCGGCGGAGCCGGGTCTTCGACACGACGATCAGCAACAAGATCTTCGACTACATGAGCATCGGGCTGCCGGTGGTGGCTACTGCGGTGGGGCCAGTGACCCGGATCCTCGATGAGACGGGGGCGGGTTTGGGGGTGGAATCAGGCAGCCCGAGGGCCCTGGCTGAAGCAATGCTACGGTTGCGAGATCGTGACCTGCGGCGCCGGCTGGGCGAGCGCGGGCGCGAGGCGGTGCGGCGCCGCTACAACTGGGAGATCGAAGGCCCGCGATTCGTGCGCTGCATCGAGGAGGTCGCAGCGCGGCATCGGCGACGGTAGCCGCGCGGGCTACGCGGACCGAGTCACGACGTAATCGGACGGCGTGTGAACAGGCGCGCGTGACGCCGCGGCCGCGCGCATGGCTTTGACCATGAACGTGCGCGGATTGTTGTCGTAGATGGCCAGGCGCGGTATGGCCAGGACATCCGCGTTGTCGCGCACGGCGCCGGCGAGCGTCGTGCAGGCGCTGACGCAGCCCGCCTGGCGCACCGCCTCCATCACCGCCGGCGAGAAGTTGGGCTGGCCGTAGGGATTGGGGTACGCAAAATGCCGCGTCTCGACGCCCGCGGCCTCGGCGAGACGGCGCGTCGAGCCGCTCACCTCGCGCCACAGCTGGTCTCCCGACACGCGCGTCAGGTTGGGGTGCGAGACGCTGTGCGCGCCGATTGAGAAGCCCAATCGCGCAAGCTGTCGCACCTGCCGCCAGCTCATCATCATGCCTTCCGCCTGCGGTGGCTCCACCTCCAACTGCTCGCATAATGCGCGGATCTCGTCGGCGCGCTCCTCGGCGCTGAGGCCCTCGACCAGCGTCGACACCCGACGCCGGGCTTGCAGCCGGTCGGCCTCGGACAGCAGGGGCAAGGCGGCGCCGTCGGGGGCCGCCCACAACGGCTGCGCCGTGTGCTCGAACGCGTAGCGGACTATGCAATGCCACGGCGGCACGTCATCGTCGATGAAGCCGGTGGTGATGAAGAACGTCGCCGGCAGGCCGTGCTTGAGCAAGATGGGAGCCGCGAAGTCGTGGTTGTCGGCATAGCCATCGTCGAAGGTGACGACGACGCCATCCCGCGGAAGTGGTTCACCCACGCCCAGACGCTCGACGACCTCATCGAGCGAGAGCGGACGATAGCTTGCGGCGAGGTGCGCCATCTGGCGGTCGAAGTCCTCGGGCGCCACGCACAGCGTCGGCGAGACCAAGGCGTCGCGCTCGCCGCCGGCAGGAAAAACCGAGTGATAGCGCAGGACGACGACGCCGGGGCTGGCGCGGCGGATGATCGGCTCGGCATACGGCGCGAGGGCACTGATCGCGGCGCGTCGCCAAGAGAAGACTAAGGTCGCCGGCGGCGCCGCGGCCGGCGCTGAGGCGGCCGGCGCGCGCTCGACGAGCCGGCGCAGCCGCAGCGGCCTACCCAGCAAGCGGCGCAGAAGCCGCAGCGCCTCGTCGGTTTCCTCCGGCGAGTAGAGGCGGAAAGCCCACAGCACGACGGGGAATGACAGCCCAAGCATGGCGCGCAGGCCGGTCCCGCCCCAACCCCATCGGCCGCCGAACGCTTGGCCGATAACCAGCATGGCCGGCGCCACCCCGGCGAGCACCATCAGTCGGCCCCATTCGTACGATACGCGAACGTAACGCCGCGACGCGGCGAAGAGCACGGCGCAGAAGATGGCCTGACTGATGCCATAGGCCCACGCCGCGCCCACGCCGCCAAAGCGCGGTATCAGCACCATGTTGAGAACCACAATTGCGCCCGCCTCGAACGCGACGATAGCCGGTTTCCAGAAGGTCTTGTTCTTCAGGTAGAGCCCGAGCTCGAACATGGGTGAGATGCCGAACAGGAACGACCCGAGCAGATACGGCGGCACCATGGCCGCGGCGGCTTCATAACGTGAACCGGCGATGACCCGCACTGCTTCCGGGCTGAGCAATGCGAGACCGAGAGCAACCCACCCCCCGACGAGAAACAGGTGCGTCATGACGCGACCGTAGGTGCGGTCGGACTGCGCCGTTGCCGCCACTTTGAAAATGAAGACGCTGTAGACGAATGTGAAGGGCTCGAAGACGAGCATCTGCAAGATCATGCCGAACTTCGTCGCCAGCGCATAGATGCCGACTGCCTGGCTGTTGTGCGCGTACATCAGGATATAGCGGTCACTGGTGCTGATGACGAGCCCCGGAATGGCCGCGCCCGTCAGCGGCAAACCGTAGGCCAGCAACCGTCGCGCCGCGTCGCCTGAGACGCGAACGCCAGTTCGCCGCAGCGTGTACCATGTGAACCCGACCGCGAACACCCCCACCGCGATGGTATTGGCCAGCACCACCCCGAGCACGCCCTTGCGCAGCACCACCACCAGTATCACGTTGGCGACGATCGCCAGGGCAAACTTGCCCACCGCGGCCGCGGTGTAAAGCTTGATCTGTTCCCGCACCCGCAGCAAGGTGCCCGGCAGCAGAAACCCCAGCTCGGCAATACCCGCGCCGATGGCCAGACTGCACAGCAGCGCCTGCTGCGGCGTGCGAAATATGAGCTGGCTGATGTGGGGCGCGGCGATGACCGCAACCGCGAGGACGAACCCGCCGGCCGACAGCACAATCAGGATGCCCGTGCTGATCACCGCCAGGCGCTCGCGCTCGCTGGCGTAGTGGTGGTAAAAACGAAGCACCGCGGCGACCATGCCCATCTTGAGGAAGGTCATGAAGATGCCGCCGGTGCGATTGAGCAGCTCCAGCACGCCGTAGTCGCCGGTGGTGAGGTAGCGAGTGTAGATGGGGGTCAGGACGAATCCTGCTGCGCCGGCCGCCCACAGTGCGATGGCGTAGACGGCGGATTGCTTCGCCACGCGCTTGATGATTTCGAGGGAGCTGAGTGCGGAGTACTCGGCGTCGAGGTTATCAGACATCAGGAGACAGCCTTGGGACGGGAGGTGCAGCAATAATCGTGCCAATAGGGCATCACCCTGTGAACGCACCGATGAATCGGGCGGATCGTGACCTTACGAAGGTCGCCCAGTGGGCGGCTCAGTCATACGGCGTATGACCGTCTTTCGTTGGGGTGGCAAGACCGCTGGTGAACCCCTCTCCCTCTCGGAGGGCTTAGCATTACCCACATCTCGCCTGGCGGCGGAACGTGCCTTATGGAGTGCGGGAGCTGCGCTCCCGCTTTCAAAGCGGCGGCGAGCCGCCGCACTCCAAATCGGCCGCCACATTCCCGTTGGCGCAAGGTGAGACCAGCCCGTCGCTTGCCGCGAACCTCCTCTCGATCTGTTCCGCGAGCACGATGTGGGTAATGGTAAGCTCTCAGGGAGAGGCCGGGTGTGAGGGTGTGGATGCGGCGGCTAAGCAGGCTTCGCCTGCCGCCGTGGCGGCCGAAGGCTTAGCCACATTTCACCCCCACCTTCGTCCTCCCCCTGGAAGGGGGAGGAGTCAGTTCGCCGCATCCCAACTTTTCGCGATCACACCCAGCCATACCCACAAGCTGGGAACACACCCTAACAATCCAGGCTAGCGCGCGCTGACGACCAAGCGTTCATCTTGCGCGGCGCGGGGGCTTGAGTGATTGTGGCACGAAAATTGCTCTGGTTCACTATGACGCTAACGCTCAGGCATGCCGCACTCGCCGTGCGCGCCGAGGGGAGCGATGCAAGGCTGATGAGGTACCGGCTCCTCGATTGGCTTGCCTGTCCCGAAGACCGGCATTTTCCCCTTCTCATCTCCGACGTTGAGGAGGACAGGCCAGCCATATCCAAGGCCGCTCGCGCCGTCCCTTGCGAAAGCTACTGCGGGCGGTGGCAGACCTCTGCGGGTGTGGTCGCGGCAAACGACTGCGCGTTCTGCGACCATGTTCAGGTGACGCGCGCGAAGATCGAGTGCCCCGGCTGCGGGGCCAGGTTCGCGGTGGCCGACGGGATTCCGGCGATGCTCCCCTGGAGCGTGACGCAAGCGGTGGCGGGCGCGCCGACGGTTCCCGCGGATCGGGGCCTGCGCGACAAGGTCCAGGAGATGCGGGCGCGCGACCGGCAGGCGGCGCGGTACGACGCGAGGCGAGTTCTCTTCCACACCCTTGCCGAGCGCCAGGCGCTGCTGGGGCGGCTACATGTGCGACCAGGCGACCGCGTGCTGGACGGCGGCGCCGGCACCGGGCACATGACGCTGCAATCTCTGGCGGCGGGCGGCGAGGTGGTTGCGGTCGATCTCTCTCGCCGATCGCTCGATGTCCTGCGGGCCAGGATCGCCGGCGAGCATTCTGAGCGAGCTCATCTAATCCAAGGGGATCTCTGCCGGTTGCCGCTGCGGGACGGCATCTTCGACAAGGCGGTTCAGGCGCAGGTGCTGGAGCATCTGCCCACGCCCGACGACCGCCTGCTCGCCCTGTCGGAGACGATGCGCGTGCTGAAACCGGGGGGCGCCTTCGTGCTGTCGGTTTACAACCTGTCATTGTGGAAAAAAAGAGCTGCGGCCAGAGGCGAGAGGGATTCCGCCGAGCGGGAGGGTTACCACGGCGGTGAGATCTACTACCGCAATTTCGAGGCGGCGGAGCTGTGCAGCCTGCTTGAGACTTGCTTTCGTGTCAAGCGCGCCCACGGCGTGATTGTGAAGCTGCCCAAAGACCTCCAGTACCGATTGGGGCGCTGCGGCCTCTGGCTCGAACGAGGCTTGCAGATGACGCCGCTGTCCCGCTTGCTGGGCCATCTGCTGGTGGCGGAGTGTCGTGCGGCGCCGGACGGCCGCGGCGATCCCGGCGTCGGCTATCCTCTTGTCGGGAGACAACGTGCAAACGTATCCGATAACCGAGGCTGAGCGACTGGCGCTGGTGCGGCCGGCGTGGGAGGAGCTGGCGCAGGGGCGTGATGCGGCGGGGCCTTTTTGCACCGCCGCGTGGCACGCCGCCTGGTGGCCGGCCTATGGCGCCGGGCGCCGGCCGCTGGTGCTCGTCGCGCACGACAACGGCAATATCGCGGGGGTCGCGCCCCTGATGCGCGCGTCGGGGACGCTGCGCGGGCTGCCGGTGCGGATCGTGAGCTTCATGGAGAACAGCGCCGCCTCGCGCTGCGATTTTGTGGTTTCGGGTCGGCGCGAGGCCGTGATAGAAGCGGTGCTGGACCATCTCGATCGCTGCGCGGGGTGGGACGTGCTGCTGCTGCGAAAAATCCCCGCACGGTCTGAGACCCTCGCGCTCCTTCCGGGGCTCCTGAAGCGCCGCGGGATGAGATACGCGATTCACGAGAGCCTGCGCTCGCCTTACCTCGAGATCAACCAGGACTGGGAGCGGTTCTTCGCCGGCCGGTCGGCCAAGTTGCGCAAGGACTGCCGCAGCACCCTGCGCCGCCTGCAAGCGGCAGGTGATGTGGAGATGGAGGAGATCACCGATCTAGCAGCGTTCAACCGCGCGCTGCCTGAGCTGTGCGCGGTCGCCGATCATAGCTGGAAGGCGCCGCTGGGGACGGCGCTGTCGAGCCGGCGCCACCTGTCGTTCTTCAAGCTTCTGGCCGCGGAGGCCGCGGCCAAGGGATGGCTGAGCGTGTGGACGCTGCGCCTCGGCGGCGGGATGATCGCGTTCGAGTTCGATCTCCGCGTCGGCGACGTCAACCATGGCCTGAAAGCCGAGTTCGACGAGCGCTATCGCGAGCAGCGGCCGGGCTCGGTGCTGCACTACCTGATGATGAAGGCGCTATTCGAGTCCGGGCGCAGGGGCTACGACCACGGCGGATCGACGGCGTTCTACAAGATGCGATGGACCGACAAGTGCCTGCGCCACGTTGACGTGGCAGCGTTCAACCGGCGGCTTGCCGGGCGAGCGCTCCATACGCTCGAGTACGGGGCGGTGACGAAGCTACGGCAGGCACGGGAATGGATGCAAAAGCGAAGCGGCCAGGGCAACGGCCAGACCCCGCGCTGGCTGGCGGTGCGGGTGAAGTAGATGACAACCACGTCCACCAGGGCACGGGCGACGGCGCAGCGGTCATCGCGGCAAGAAGGCTTCGCGGCGCGCACGACGACGTGGCTGCGGTTTCTGCGCGCGCTGGGGCGGCGCGAGGTCTGCTACTACCTGCGCCGGCCGACGAACCTGCTGCCGTTCCTGACCTATCGCTGCAGCTCGCGCTGCCGCTCCTGCCAGATGTGGCGGCGGGTCGGCGGGGAAGAGTGGACCTGCGACCAGTGGCTGGGCTTCCTGGGCAGCCTGGATGGCTCGCTGCGGCATGTCGAGCCCTTTGGCGGCGATGTCATGCTGCGACCCGATGTTCTGTTCCCGCTGATCGAAGAGTCGGCCCGCCGGGGCCTGATCGTCGATATCCCGCTCAACGGGGTGCTCATCACCCCGCCGGCGGCGGAGCGGCTAGCCGCCATGCCCATCAACACGATCTACGTGTCGGTTGACGGCGTGGGCGAGGTCCACGACAACGTGCGCCAGGTGTCTGGCAACTGCGACCGCATCGCCTCGGCGGTCGGTATCATCCGCCGCGCGCGAGGCGACCGGACGCGCCCGACCCTGGCGGGCAATACCACCGTGTCGCGCCTGAACTACGATCAGTGCGCGGACATCGCGCAGTTCGCGCATGACGTGGGGTTCGACCATGTGAGCTTCGAGTACTGCGGCGAATTCCCGCCCGAGGCCGTGGATGCGTCGGCGATAGATGGGGTTCGACCGCGACCCTACTACGAGCGACAAGCGGAGTCGCTGCTGCTATCGCAGGAACAGGCGCGGTGCGTCAAGCGCGATCTCGACCGCCTGCGGCGCCAGCGCTCGGACGACGGCTTCCACGTCGTCACCCGCAATATCGACTTCCTGACCATCGCGGAGATGGTGACCGGTCAGCCGCGCATGAGCCGCTGCTATGTCTGCCGCACCTTGCTGACGATTGATCCGTCCGGCAACGTCCTGCCCTGCCCGTTCTTCGACCAGTATCACCTGGGCAACCTCGCGCAGACGCCGCTGCGCCAGATATGGAACAACGCGCGGCACCGCCGCTTCGTCGCCTTGCAGCGCACCGGCAAGCTGCCAATGTGTCGCTACTGCATCCTCAGCGTCGAGCGCAATCTGACCCTGGGACAGGCATTAAGCAAGTGGTATCTGACCCACACCCAGCGCGGCCGCTGGTAAGGGCAGCACGTCTCATGCGCAGCACGCGAACCATGGCGCAGCAGCAAGGAGCCGGGGCCGCGTTGCGTGAGATCGGCCGGCGCCTGCTCTACGTTACCAGCGCCACGTGGTATGAGCGCGACCTGGCGCTGCCAATCGAGCCGCCGGCCTGCTCGGTTGAGGCCGCGATCGTGCTCGACGCGCCGCTGCGCACCCTCGCGGCGCTGCCCGAGCAGGACCGCCACCCGCAACTGGTGCGCACCGCGCTCGAGTGCAACCACGTCCTGGCCCATGCGGCGCTCGATAGCCGAGCGGTGGGCTACGTGCTGGTCGGCGTCGAGCAAGCCTACGTCCACGACTATCGCCAGTGCCTCGACCTGCCGCCCGATGCGGCGTTCATCTACGACACGTTTGTTGCCCGCGAGCTTCGGGGGCGGAGGCTGATGGGGCGACTAGTAGGCGCTTGTTTGCGCTCGCTGCAAGCGCGCGGCGTCAAGCGCGTCTTCTGCCATATCCCCGATTGGAACCAATCCTCGCAGCGCGCCTACCGCCGCCTGGGGTTCGCGGCTGTGGGAAGGGTTACCTACGCGCGGGTGGCGGGCATGGGGTTCTTCGTCGAAAGCCCGTATCGGCTGCTGCGGCGCGCGCAGGGCTCGCGCGGTCTCGCGCCTCGTGGCTAGGTCGTCGCCGACGACCGCCACCCCGGCTCGTCGAGCCTAGTACCTCGCAACAGAATTAGCTGCACACCATTTCTGAGTGTGATCGGACACTTGCCACGCTCAATAACGCGCAATGGTTCTTATGTCACGAGGTACTAGTGCTCTGTCAACCATGTTCTGATGCATCCCTCGGGCGCACGCTCCATGAGCGCGCGGGGCCTCGCGACCTCACGGAGGTCGCGCCCGGTCCAGTAGCGACAGAGACTGCACCCGTCATTT